>Ga0065711_1026561_pt1 | contig 65760 bp, 39 predicted proteins | sample Hoacrofraction12_FD_59098 | JGI IMG/M metagenome (GOLD analysis project Ga0065711, IMG submission 59098) | Hoatzin crop microbial communities from Cojedes, Venezuela - Epithelial fraction 12 v2 (version 2) | ecosystem: Host-associated > Birds > Digestive system > Esophagus > Crop | place... | reverse complement strand
AAATGAAAACACTTCTTGTAATAGAAATCTAAGATCTATATCTGTGCAGGTGACTGAGGAACCGACCATCCAGGTTTGGGGTCTGTCACCGGATAAATGTGGAGTGTAGGCTAAATACTGCATAGTCTGTCTGTTTTTCAGAGGGAAAATGGATATTTGATATTGCAGACAGCCTTATTCTGTTTCATAACATGGTATCAATAAACACTGAAGTTATACTCTGGGAAATCAGGAGTCAAAGGATGAAGTTTTCCTCCCTAATGTGTTATTACAACAGGCAAAGAAAGTTTTTACCTCTCTTCTGTAGCAGCCACACTGCAGATCCCTTTGAGATCAAGCAATTCACAGAGATCCCTTGGTTTCTGGTAGTGTCGTTTGCAACTTATGATAAATAACTCCAGGGGAAAGGGAAGAAGGAGGAGAGAAGCGATGGCTGACATAACCACTTTGGTCTGTAGAAAGAGAGAGAGATAAACACTGTCTAAAACTATGCTCTTCTCCACTGCTCATCACAGGCAATGACCTGTTGGATGGAGCTCTCTAAGGCTGCTGGTGCTTCCAGCTGGACTCCTACAGATTGTAAGCACACCTGCACTGGTAGCAACCACGCTGTCTTTCTATAAAAAAGTGCTTTAGGAGGTAGTGTAGGTAAATTAGACCATTTCTGACAATTTGTCATGAGTGTCCACTGCTTACTGTTTAGCCTCCTATTCACTTCATGTCATTTACGAGGAAATGCTAGTAGGAGAAGGCAAACACTGAATAAAATATACTGTGTGACTATTTTCACTGAGCTGTAACAAAGATGTGATTACTAGCTTCGTGCTTTCAGAGCATAGCTAGTGAGGGAGAGAAAGTTAAGCCTGGAGTCAGAATTGCAAAAGTAAAACCGGAAGAGATTTTATTGTACTTCTTTTATTCTGGGTAGGGTTGGTTGAAGGCTTCTTTCTACTAAATGCGCAGCTGGGCTGGGTCCTTTCATCAGCAGAGCTTTCCCAAGTTCAGTATATGGCCACTCTTCTGCTGACTTCATCTGCAATTTTCTCTAGGGAATATTTTTTAAACTTTGAACATGTAGAAAATAAATAGATTTCGGTCTTTCATAGTGCTACTCTATATGTCATTTTTTGTGGAGATGGCAGACTCAGTTCACCCGCAATTTGGCCAAAAGAAAAAAAAAGCAGTGCTAGAAATTAAAGTTCTAACTGCAGCCTTGGAAGTTTACTTTGCAGGGCAGCATGACTGTGTGTTTATTTTACTTTTCCCAAAGATACATGCTCCCTAGAGCACATGCTGCTGAATTTGCATTCTGAGAATGAGCCTTCTGGGAGTTCGGTTGAAGTTGCCGAGATGATCATCTTGAAATGAGGCAGAAAAGATTCAAACAGCACTGATCACATATAACATCTGGGGGAGCGGGGGGCAACAAAACAAAAAACAAACAAACATGCTTTGACTGCCATTCTTTTTAGTGCCTCAGACTGGGGCTGGAGAGAAGGAGCGAGGAGCAGGAGCCGCTGGGAAGCCTGGATACGAGGCTGGGAGAGAAGCTGCTGCATGAGGCAGAGCTGACTGGGCAGCATGGTGCTGCCCTAGGAGCCTTTTCTTCCTCCACCCCAGTGCCCATTTTGTCCATGGACACTGATTTGGAGCATGAGAAGAGAAGGTGGACAGGGGTGCGGTCAGGCATTTGCAGCACCATTTGTCAAAACAAGCCTGCCAGGACTAAGGTAAAACACAAGGTTAAAGGAACGGCAGTCCTTAATGATTTCTTGTACTGCTGTACTCTGAGACATGAGGCAAAGCATCATATCACACCATTGCCTATATATTAAGCAGAATGAAAGTCCTTGCTCCCCTGCAGCCTTCACAAGTCACAAGCACTCAAGCTACCACAAGGTACCACCAAAACCAAGCAGGAGCTGATGCCTGGACTCCACAAATGGGTCTTTCTGGTTTCAGTATCACTAGCAGAGCAGAGCTAGTTTTGGAGAAGCAGCCACAAAGTAACTGCCAAGAGCATCAAGTCATAGGGACCGAAAAAGGGAGAGGGGGAGGACATTGAGTTAAATTGGTGCCATAAAGCATAAATCATTTGGTGCTGAGACCTCTGCATCTGTATTCTACGCAGTTCAAGGGATTTCTTGGGATTAGGTTGAGTCTGGTGCCATGGACCAAACTTCCCTACTAAACATGTGGTCTGAAGCTGTATGAAAGACCTGTGGCTGATTTGGATCCCTGCGTTCCCCCCAGGGGAACCCCTTGGTACAAACTCAAGGCACAGGTTCCAACTCAGTCTACACCAAAAGCAACATACTTCATGTACACAAAACCTGCTTGGTGGACGGAAATAATATGCAGCAAATAGGACAGTCCTGGGAGTCACTTCCAAAGAACAGTGTTGCTTCAAGCCAAAATGCTAAAGTAGATACAACTACAAAAAAGACTGACAACTTACTACCCTTCACATTGTGTCAGTTGACCTCACCTGCTCCTGTACCAGTATTGCTGAAGGACCAAAAATAAGCAAGCAATTATAAAGTTCTGCAGCTTGTGACCACAGTAAATATGAAAAGCTGCCTTTTGGATGACTGGAAATGCTCTTTGAATAGCTAAGACATGATGATTAATTAACTTATTTTTCAAGCGCCTCGTTTCATCTCAAAAATAGCTAAATCGAGCTATATTTTAATCCATCACCTTCTCGCCGTCACCCCTGGCACAGCCCTCCTATCTTGACCTTATCTTTTCAACTTCCTGCTAAGATGTGTGTTTAATGAAACAAAAAACTGCTGAATTTTTAAGCTCAGATCCACCTCTTTCCCTATCGCAGTCATCAGCTAATTTCCTTAAAACATCATCACATAATCAGAGGAGACTCTGGGGACCTGTGTCCTAACCCTGTCCTGCCTGACAGATGGAAGATTCCTTTCTTACAAGTCCAAAGATCAATGTTGACAGGAGTCCTTCAGGGAACAACACTCATTATTTCCAAGCTGGTACCAGCTCCAGGTCAACTCTGGCATTAACTATAAAAAACCCAAAGACTTTTCCTGTTGCTCTGTAAATGCTCTTTAATGTTAACCTGAAGGGAGTACCCATTCCTCATACAATTGAACTAATCACCAACAAAAGTGCATACATGCACGTTATTTTGTGAGCTGAACATTTGACCTCCTTCATTGTTGCCCAGTTTACTCTGGACAGAAATATCCAAGTTGTTTGTGTTTGACCAGTTCTCCTCACCTAGTTCCTTCAATGCTCTAACTAGATGTTAAGAGAACAAACTGGTAACCTTCACTGGTGCAGCTACTTACCTCTAAAACTCAGTAATTACTCCCAAGTGGATGACAAATGCTATGCAATTTATTCTCTGCTTGGCTGCAGCTTGAAGGAGCATGGACTCTGAATTAGTGAGTTCTTTGGATTCAATCTGGAAAGCATATGTTTCCCTTCCATCATTCAATCCATCAAAAAGCAAAAAAGGCCTGGGAAAGGCACATGGCACATTTTGATACTATTCATTAAAATTAATGTTCTTGTTATGAAGATATGTTTTATTTGCAGGTAACAACAGCCTTATGGGCATCTGGGAACACTTTGAATGATTGCCAAAAAAAAGAAATTTGGGTCTTAACTAATGATCAACATCCCCTTTTAATCAAATGAAGCCATCATAATGTGTCAGTCCTCTGGGGGAACAAGGACCTTTCAACTTGCTGGGGCCTGTTGAGGCCAGCAGTAGCTGTAAGCAACCCCGGCAAGTGGCCTTTTACTTTAGAGAGGGAAAAAATGGAATCTATCCATCAACACACTCTCTTGTGACATCGAATGCGTGAAAGAAACTAAGTCTAATCAGTGTGGTAGTGGTGTTGCCTTCAAGTTAACCCATGCATTATGAAGCACCCATTTAGGACTTTCCTGATACCACTGTACTTCTCCCCTGGCTCCACTGCTGGGTCGCCATTGTTTTAACCCTGAGGAGCCTCCTCTTGGGACAGGTCTTCAGTAAAAATACAGAATTCTGGATCCAGAGGTTCATGTAAATGAGACTTAAAGGCATATCCTGGAACTCTGCAAGGGCAGCTTTCCCCCTGTAGTGTTGGTTCTTCTACAAAGGCAAAAGGCTGTCAGGTGAACAGGTCAAAATTTTCCAGCATTTTTTTTCTAATGAGGAAATAGTATTTTTCTAAAGATCTTTTTAATATATTCAGAAAGAAAAGAAAAGAATATATACCAAAATGACACCAAAATAAGACAGAGAAGTTGCTGCTTTTTGATACAGTAAAACAGGTCATAGCTGTAAACTTTAACTTCACAAATGAGAGCTTCAAGTGACTCCTCAACACTGCTGCTCTCTGACAGCCGAACTACTCAATGAGCCTCTGTCATCCCAAAAAGTGCCTACTGCCATCAGACTCCCACAACATGCTGTAGATGCCACACAGAGACAGGTAAGCCCAGGGCAGACAGCCCATCCTGCAGGAAAATAGAGGTGTGAAACCTCTGAATGATGTTTTGAAGTGGAGAATACCCCAGCTTTGTGCCAAAAATGCTGAAGATTTGCTTTGGAAAAAAATCTGTATATTTTAATTGCTGAACACTTTCTGCTCAAGGCATTCTGACAATGCAGCTCACTGCTGCAAGGGATTTAAAAAAAAAAAACAAAACAAAAAACCTGAACCAAGTGCCCCAGTTATAAATGACCCCACACTAAACATGCATATCATGGAGACGAGAAAGGTGAAAGCCTTGGTCAGACAGCAGAAGTCCCAGCCACTTGCTGCCATTGCCTTTAACACTTATTAGCCATCCCCGCAAACTACTGTAATCAGAGACATCCCTGACATCTCACTGCACTTCACACTGAAGGAAGGAACAACTGTCGTACAGGTTCCCCAAAGGCTGGGGGAGCAAACACGTCCTTTTTAGCTTTTCCTGAGACATCAGAAAAAAAAGTTAATTAAACACCGTGCTCCACATTTCTCTGTGAGATTTTAGGTAACCGGATTCTGGCTTTTTTCACTGCCACTCAGAGCCCCTTCAGTGAACTATAATATTTAATCTTCACTGTTGCTCCAACTGAAACGACTTCCTAGATTTGTGTGAGAGCCTAATGTATATCTCAGATTGCTCCCTGGATACTCCATCTATCAAAGAAAGCAGCCTTCAGGTGAGAGCTTTCCTATTAACTTACCCTGAGAGGCGGGTATGGGCTTTTAAAACCCATATTTCTAAGTAGTTCGGTGCCCCTATTCCTGCACTATCAGAGCACTTCCCGTGTTGTAACATACTCATGGCCACCACATGTCCGGGAGGTGAAGTTAGGCTGTCGACACTGTTAGATGTAAAGGAGATCTAAGCACACATATATTAAACGTGTTGCTCAACGAAAAATTTAAGCCAACCACTGCTGCCAAAAGGAGCAGCCCAGCCTTCCCCTTGCTGCGGTCGCTCACATCCAGTCCCAATGTTCCCACCTCCCTATAGGTGTGTGGAAAACAGGGCTGGCAATGCTCGTGCTGGCAAAAGGAGGGATGTTGCCTGAAGGTGAAAGTCCATCTCTCAGTAGCCTTGTCCCCTCTCAACCTCTGGGTCGAATGCAGCCACGGGGGCTTTCCCAGCATCGCTGGAGGTGACTAGCAGGAGCTGGAAGTCCTGCTTAGGGCACTGGCACTATCTCCGAGAGACAGAGTACCTTTGCTAGTCACAAGGCCTTCTAGCATCAGGTGTTGAACCCACCAATCATGTCTTCATTGCTACGAACATTATAAGCAATGATTAGTCTGCCTCAGACTGCAGTAAGCCAATGCAGAAACCCCAGTGCAGACCACCCCTCTGCTTCCCACAAGCTTGTGCTTTCTTTCTGAATAAACTAAGGCATGGGCAGCTCTTTTTAAGATCCCTTCCCAAGCTATCGCAGTTTCTAACCGAGCACAATGTTAACCATCCTGTCAGCACTGTGTAAGCTCACAGCATTTTTAAGTTAGGGCTCCTAGCAGCATGAAATCAGCACAGTATGGGAGTATAATATTTGGAGGAAGGGATGAAGTGGCAAGTGCTGAATTTGATAACTTTGGATTTGGCACGGTTTCTTAATAGTGGTGCTTTCTAACAGTCCCCTAAAAACCACCGATTTGGAGAGAAAGTACGCAGGCCTGCCCTAACACCCAAGGCACTAAAGCCAGCTGGCAGGTCTGTCCTCAGGACTATTAGTGCACTTGAACACGAGAAGCCTTCTGTCCCAGGATATTGCATTTACTTACATCTCCTTTCCAAACTGGAAATGTTTTTGAGCTTCGTTCTGTGCCTGGTTTTTGTTTCGGTTAGAAACTCAGGAAATCAAAAGAAGAAACATCTAGCATTTGCAGCACATGGCAGAGATGGGGGCCTGACTGAGAAAGGACAAGAAGCAGTAGCAAAGCTCATATGTTTGCTAAAATCTCCCAGTTATGCTTCCAATACCCTGCCTTCACAACATGGCAACAGTTTGCCCACTGAGCACTTTCAGTGCAAAAAGTCCCACATGAAAAAAGAACAGTTGTATTAAATAGCTGCTCTGCAGAGAGAGAAAAAAATTTCCCTGGCTGAGCAAGAGAATCAATTTAAAGTTAAAGCATTGCAGATAAATGCAAAATTATGTTTGCTTTATTTAAATCCACACCTATTTTTTGGAAATTATTTTTGCAAATGTTGCATGTGAAGGAATAAACTTCCCCATGAGCATCACTGAAGATGATGGACGGGACTAGGAAAGAATGCACAATCATGTTTTCTTCCTCCCAGAGAGAGGGCATTAATCACACGTTCCTCCATAATCCTCCTTCCAAGGCCCCAGAAGGAAAGGGAAGAACCTGTCATAGCTCTAAAATTGGACTTTTCTGATCTTCAGAATGGTTGTTTCCACTGGGCCTGTGACAGCCCTGAATGCATCCCTGAACCATTTCTGAGCACAGCAGGGGAAACTGAGGCCATATTTCTCAGCTAGGCTTATGTACAGGCTTCGTCCCTGTGCCCTTTCCCATCCAGCACTGTTTTCTCCACCCGTGGTCATTGCCAGGCCCATATTTTAGGAAGAAAACAGCTTTTTGAATCATCTTGCAACTGATTTTGGACCTTCCATATAAGGCTACTAGGAGAGCTCCTGCTCTGAGGAGGGAAAGGTTGACGCAGGCACATGGGCAAGGCAAAGTCCAGGCAGAGAGGCAGTGCATCTCAGGACATACCACAGTGGTGTGCCTTGTCACACCTTCCTGAAAGGGGCTGGTTTCTGAGTTACATGACACTATAAACCAGGTTAGAATCTCCTCAGCATCCATAGTTGATAAGCTTGGACAACAGCTCAGCTCCAGTTCCAGGCTGAAGCAGAAGCGTAGCCAGAGCGGTTTTACAGAGTGGAAAGAGGCAACTGAAAGAGCACAAGGAAGGTTCTGATCTGTAATATATTTGAATATTTCGAAGGTCTCTATTAACGACTGTAGTCTCCCTGCTGTGGCAATTGAGTGGAGGAAATAATAATGGAGGTTGAAAGGCATTCACCATTCGACCTCTTGCAACCCTGACATTCTTCAGTAGAATATGATTGGAAATGGGAACATCTGCTCTCAATAACTACTATAAAAAATGTCCTGCAGCTTTAAGGCCTGAAAAACATATAGTTGGGTGAAAAGAAGGGCATAAACATGTGTATCTGTAGACTCAATATAACTTTAATAGTTCAGTAATAACTCTGTGATCGTGGCCACACCATGTTTTGGAGCACTGTCTCCTGGAAATGCCCAGGAGATGCAGGGAGGTGGAAAGTCAGTCTCCACTTGCAGTTAGGTATAGTCAGCCTCAGGCAAACATGCAGGTGCGATAGCGGAGGTCATGCACAGCTGACGTCCGAGCCACCACCAAACACAGCGCAGAGCAGAAGCCGAACCCTCGCACCTTCAGCCACCTTCACCAGGGCTGGAGTGCATTGCTTCCAAAACCACTCTGTTTTCTGACAGAAGCAGCCAATCGTGCCGGGGACAAGACCGCAACGAGCTGAGAAATGGAGCGTGTCCAGTCTCTTCAGACACCGCTGCTCAACCTGAGACTGTGCTACGAATCGACCAGTGGTGCTGATTCATCCCATTCCCACTTGCCCATGTGAGTCATCTGTCCACCCTGGACTGTTCACTGATGAAAAGTTTATTTTTAACCAGTCCTGGTTAAAAATAAATGTATACATGATATAAATGAGGAAAGCACTCAGCCCCAAATTGGTATGAATGTGCCCTGAGAAAAATTAGCTAATTTGACTGCAATAGAAAATCTGAGAACCAGTCCTTCCCTTACACTGGCATAAATCAGGAATAACCCCACTGAGATCAGTTACTGTTTCTGTAAGGAAGCATTTTTAAGGCTCTGATTGAGACCACACTCCATTAACCTAGTAGGATGATCCCTTCAGAGGTTTCGTTATTATCCAGTGTTCAAAAAAAGGGGTCTCTGACAGCAAGGGTTGAAATGCAGGGTTTGTACCACCTTTAGTGCTCTGATATTTAGCAATCTAATCTAAGCTTCTTGTTCAACTTCCCTCTAAAATAAAATAAGAGAAATTATTATGTCCAACCCATCCTACTATATGTCTCAACAATTGGGAAAAAATGCCCCTTGCAGGTGCAGATGTCTCTGCATTGACTGTAGACACAATCTGAAAAACTGACTTAGATGAGATACCTCAAGTTCGGCAAGACGAGCAACACCTTAGGTGATGACAGCAGACACGAGAACTGAACTCTGCCCCTCTCAGCTCTACTGAGGGGCTCCATGTGTCTGAAGTGGCTGAGGATTTAAAGACTTTGTCAAAAAAAGGTTGTTAGTAGAGCATATAGGTAAAAGACTTATAACCCAGGATATGCAGCAGGACAAACCAGTAGTCTTGCCTGGCCATCAACTCTGGAAGTAGTACATCAACGGCCCCTACCCTGAGCCACATCATGGCTTACAACCATTGGGAAAGCTGCATGATATCAGCCAATGGATTTAGCCTGCTTCAACAGAAAACACATTTGCACCACATGGAACCTGACAATCACCCTCCCTGGGTTTTGTCATGGACACTGTGGTCCTTTAACATCTGAATACACACACGAGTAACGCGGTGTAGGCACATGTGGTGTCCTACCCATGAGCTGACATCCCGAGAAGATGTTTAGTGGAAGAAGTGTGGAAGGATCGGAGAAAACCGAACGTGTCTGTTTAAAATAAAATAAATAATTGGCACATACATACATTTGGATCACAGAAACAAGGCAGAAACAGCAATCATTTCCCTTGCACATTTGTAACGAGCAGACAGCATGTGGTAATTTTGTGGTGGGACTTTGAAGTGACCTGCTCTTTCGAAATGTGAGACTGAAACAAACTTCTCAGAGCAGAGCACTTCCTTCCTGTTGTCTTTTGCGTGAGGCAAGCAGGCTGCAGAGAGAGATGTGCTTCCCTTCCTCAGCAAGCATAAAAAAGGCCCAGCTGTGTTGTTCTTTGCATTAAAGCATCAGTGCGGGAAGCCTCTCAGGGCAGGCAATATCTACTGTTCTCCCTGTGAGCTCTACCTCCTCCCCAGGCACACGGCCCCACTGCGGTGCCACGCTCAGCCTCTTACTATAACGAACCAACATCAAACACCCCTCACCGCAGGGCAGAGAGACTAGTGTTTCCCACAGACCCCAGCTGCCTCCGCTTTCCACCCTGGAGGGCAGCCCCTCCTCTCTTGCACCCACCTCTTCTGCCATGCTGGGGACCCCACTGGTTGCCCCATCCCCCCATAGGCTGCTCCTGGGGACCTGCAAGTACAGATGGTGGCACTCTTCTTACCAGCAGAGTAGTGTCCAAGGGAGTAAATTCAGCACGTGGGAGCTGTACAAGAGGAAAGGAGAAGGCATGTGATATGGGCAAGGAGACCCTCAGATGTCCTTGGTAATGGACAACCCTTCTCTGGACAGGGAAAGGGGCCACAGCTTTGGGGCATCCTGCACGTGCAGTCATGGCAGGCGGTCACTGCACATCTGCTTCCCTTGACAGAGTTTCTCAATGTTGGACAATGCCTTCCCACACTTTTCACTCCTGATTTCTCACATGCAGATATCCACCGCAGTCATTCAGGCCTTCTTTTGCTGCAAGACTGTGGGTGAATTTCACCCACAAAGAATTTGTCTAGGAAAACATTTCATCAATAGAAAACAAACCTATCTCCATCCTACAAGGTGGTCAGTAGATGTATGTGTCCTTTATTTGCAGTAGACCAAGGCAGTAGTTTGCTGTTGTTAATTCTTTAATACAACATTTTGTCCTTAACTGCCTACGAAGAGTAACAGCCAGTAACTACAACTTAAAAGGGCGCAACTTCGGATGCAGAAAAAATGTTCTTTATGAAGCATTTCCTGTGCCCTTCTGAGTGCCTTATCTGACCAGCATCTTTCACTTTTATTTACATTTTATCTTCTTTAAGAACACTTGTGGTAGGGACTGAGTCATCAATAAGGGCACAACATGAAAGGAGGGATGAAAAATAAGCTGTCTTAAGAGCACTACTCTGCAGGAATCTTATTAGCATTTATTGTGTGGTATCAGGTTACCAGAGTTGAATGCAAAGAACAGAGTTTGTTTAAGTGGCACAAAACACAAGTCTCTGGAAGTCACATTCAGTATTTCAAAAGCCCGTGATGGAAAAGGACACAAGAGACATCTCTTAGACTTTTCAGAAGGCACTAACAGCTATAAGTTGGGGAACAGGGTGTTCAGGCTCATGAGAGCCTTAAGAAAGAGGTCTTGGAAAAGGGAAATGCCACAGAATTAGGGAAGAAGGTGTAATTTACAGTGGGAGAAATCCCAGGGTTATCACATTCATAACCCACTTGCACAAAGCCTACATCTTGTCGTTGTCCCCCAACTTCTCCCCCGTAAATAAGCGAAAGAGACGTACTGAAGAAACAGCTCAGTAGATTTCCAATACCGATTCCGGCATCTGGAAGGCTTCTGAGCTTTTTCAATGGCCAAGTCACAAACCTCACTCCCACATTAATAGAATCTGACTGCTACTGATGTAGACTGTAGGAAAACCTTCGCAGCCTCTCTTCAGGAGAAAGCAGGATATATATTTACAGATGACACGCATGTGCTGCCATAAGCAAGGCAGACAACTAGAAATGAGGCTAGATTTACAGTTTTGAGCTCTCCTTGGCTTGGATAACAATAAAGCCTGCACGGCTGACATTTCACTCTGAGAAAGCAAAAATTTATGCGGAGAAAGGACTTCACCTTGCTGTAGGAGAAGACCTCATTCCTCCCTGACTTTGTTCTCCCAAAGCAGGAGGTCATGATCTGAACTTCCATTATGGCTGTTCAAAAATGCATCAAAGGTTCAATGGATAAAAGAATGTTATTTTCCAAAACCGCTGGGACACTTCCTGTCAGTTCACATAATTGAGTAGTACAGTATTTAAATTACAAATTGAAGATTATTTTTACAGGTGTCATTTTAAATATAATATGAAATTTCTTGACATTACCTCAGCCGTGCTACACAACCCAGCTGCACTCGGACTTGCATGTGTGATGCACATGGCTGAAATTTTGTCATATTACATCATGGGCTACAAAAACACACAGTATAAATAGACTATGTAATATTTGAGAGAGCAAAAACATATAGCGCTGGCGTGGCTTTATGGAACCCCAGGACCAATACGGAGGTGGAAATGTAAGCTGCTCTTGGAGTTCAGAGCTGAAAATCTCCAGGAGCGGGTGCTGCAGCAGGGACAGACGGAGCGAGATTGCCCTCCAGCGGGCTGCCCCCGGCCAAACCCGCCCGAGGGCTGCGTGGAGCTGGGCAAACTGGGCAGCCGCGCAGCCCCTGAGGAAGACAGACACACGCTACTCGCGCTGGCAGATCAGCAGACCCGTGAGAAACATGTTCGATTAATTGAGAAAGAGAGCTTCAAGAAGCCTCTTGGCTTTCTATCCACAAATGGGCGTTAGCTGCCGCCAAGAAATTGCCTTCCACTGTTCTAATTTAATGGGGCTTTCTAAAATGCTATTATCTCCATGCTGTAATTTGTTATTTCATTTTTATGGTTTCCAGAAAATGCCGTGTCTGGAAAGGAAAAAATTCCACCTTTTCTTGTACTCTGTTGTGATTTGCAATTTGCTATCATTCTGCATGAAAAACTCCATTCCTATCAAAGAATTCTAAGTGAAACAAGAAAAACAAAGAAAGCAAACTGTCAGCAACTTCCTAATGTTGTTAACAGAAAAAAATGTCCACAATATGCACTAGCTAAATTAAAACTCAACTGCCCTTTTGCTACCCTCTTCCGAAAGAAACCTACATGAAGCTTTAAGTCAATTCCAACCTTTTTAAGCAGTTCCAGACCCAACACAGAGTGACCACAAACTAGATTGGATGGCTGGGCAGTAACTCGCAGAAATTGCTGAACTCAGAAGCAAGGAGATGACATTTCATCTGTTGACCTGTCCACACAGTAAGAATAAGAGACTGATAATTGTAGGATTAACTGAGCAATTGTTGTTTTCTTTATGGCTGGGCTGCTTCACAAAAAAAGAGCATAAGTTCTGTGATCCAAGAAATAGATTTGTGGTGGAAAAGGCACTAACATATTGTAAATTAATTCTGAGGTCTTAGAATTTCAATGCATATATAACTATTAAAATGAAGGACTACAGCAAAATGACCACCTCTTTCAGTTAAGACAGAGCATTACATTTTTAGTGATTTCAGTGCAAGCATTCTCATTCTCCTCATTGCATATGGATTTTTTCATTCTTTCTTCCTACAGAGACACAAAATGAAAAATAAAACAGTTGAAATTTCTCTTCATTTTTTGTTGTTGATTTTGAAAAAATACAAGCATCTAAGTAAAATGGAAAAAAAATAGCTTGAAATGTTTCTATTTTATACTGAAAGACATTTTCAAGAAAGACTGCATGGCTTTTGGTGTTGGGCAATTTGGGTTGTCTCCATGAATGGAGTTGACTCTTCAGTCGGAGACAGAAATAAAAACTATGCAAAAATAACAGAGTGGAATAGTTTCTTGTTGTGAAAGGAAGGTAACTCGAAGCTACCCTGGCCCTAGCCTGGAAAACGAGCATACCGACATGGGTCTGACACCAGGAAAACCCGGCTGGCCAGCTGCGGGGGTCACAACCAAGGCTGCAGTCGAAAAGAGATTAAAACAGGAGGGGGAGCTCTCACCCAGCCTGACAAAGCAGGAAGGTGCTCCCAGGTGCTCCTGGCTCCTGGTTGTTAAACAAGCCATGAATCCCTTAAACAGACCGAGTGCTTATATCATAGAAGTGAAGCGCTGATTTTCTAGGCTTGAAGATTCATTATAGGCAGATAACTACCGATGTCAGCTTTTAGACTTTGTGGATTTTACCCCAAAACCAAGTAAAATATGGTTTTTTTGTCTCAGGGATTCCTAACATTGAATCACTGGAGCTGAGTTTGAGCTCAGTGATGTTTGGTTTGCTCACATCTGAAATTCAAAGTAAAAAAAATCAAGGAATGGGAGCTCATATGGATGAAACCCAAAGCAAATGTTTGCAGGAACCTCTGAGAAATGGAAGTGCTGTGCTCACATAGTTCTAATTATAACACTGCATTTGTAGGATTCATATGAGCTAGGACCCGTGGAAGAGAAACATGAAGGAAATCTGACTTAAAGGGAAGGCAAAATACCCTATGGAATTTGGATTGGAATCTTCTAATGTGAAGGAAATCTACTCCAGAAAAGTGGGAACTACTTAAAAAACAGCTGGAGAGACCACAAGTGAAATTCATCCTGGTTATAATCTAAACACAGAAAAGGGCAACAAGGGCCAGTTTGGTTAAGCAAGGATATAAAGTCTTAAACACTATGTGCAAAAAGGCTAATGAAGGGTCTTTAAAACACAAATAGCACTGGGAACTACATAAAAAGTAGACAGAAGCTAGTTAAAATGAGTAACTGAGAGATGAAGGGGTTCTAATGAAAGGTGAACTGTAAAGAATACTTCAGTTAATCATAAAAGCTTCTTTCATATTCCCACGGCATAAAGAAGGGAAGGCAGAAAACCACAGCACTTAAATTTTAGTGAAAGAGATGGTGCATTAGACCCTCTCTTCATGATGAAATGGTAGTGCTCTGGTTTTAAAGCAGAATACAGCTTTTGACATTTTCCATCATCAATCCATTTGATTTCTGCTCACGATATGAGGGATTCCTCTCATCGCCCCGCATCCATGTAGAGAAGGGACAGGCTGTTCAGTTACTCATTCCGACACCACCGACAGTCAATGGAGGTGGGCAGTAAAGCTAAGTAAGTTGAGGCACATCTCTTGAGGTGCCCATCTCCCACCATGAGCTATGAGAAAGCACATGTGCCTAAAGTTAGGTGTGAGGACATGGCTCTGTGTCTTCACAGACGTAATTTTGTTCTAGTTACAAATTTTCAAGGAAATAACCTAATGACTTGAAATCAGTGAACCTTACTGGTTTACAGAAGCCAGGGGTATCACAGCCTCATAGCAGCAAATTGCAATTGGAAAAGTAATAGGAAATTTGTCTCTAGATTAAAAAAATAATAATTTCTGCCCATAAATGGCATCCTTCCATGGCAAACTGATGAATTTCATCTGTGAGTCATTTTTCATGGAATAGTAAAGTTACAAGGGGTAAATGGCTTGTTAGACTGCAGACTTGCTCAAACAGCAGAGCTGGAAAGAGGCTGCTCACTAGCATCTTTGCAGTTGCAGTGGTTAGTTCTGGAGCTCTCCCTTACTATTATTTTCAACTGTTCAGGGGTATGCCTTTCCTCAACACCAATTGCATGCATTTCAAAGAGTATTAATGTTTTTGCAAAGATCAGCCTCTAGTTCTTTCTTCTTATATTTCAGAAGCACATATATGAGTTATGTGAAGTGTAATCTACATGATTTGCAAGGATGACTTTGCAATGATCTGCTCAGAGACCACCAGCAGGGAGTAAAGCATTTGACAACACAGACTAGGGCTTAGTCCAGTCTCTGACGAAAGCAATTTTTTTCTTAAATTACTCTATTTCATTTTAGTGTCATAATGCCTTTTGAAAGCAAAATTCAAAGAGTTTGACTTCTGCTCCAAAACAAAGTCCATTCTGCAGCAAAGGACTTCAGTTTTACAGTGAGAAAAGAGCTTCTATTTTGAAGTAGTAACCCTTGAGATTTTTGACCTGTGAAATCCTGGCTTTCAGTCAAATTGAAGGGGTATTTTGCCCTTAAGCAGGGATGCCCAGAGTTGGGGTGTGGCAGAGTTGTCTGCACAGTATGGGAGGTGGCACTTTCCTATCCTCTGCAAAAAGTATACTATGGAGAGTGCTCAAAATGTCCTCCAACTTAACTGTGGGCAATTTTTATGGGGTCTTATTTGTAAGAACTCATATATCTCAAACAATTTTAGCACTTACTTTCACTCAGCATAGGGAGTCCTGGATCTGACCTGGTAACACAGAAGCAAAAACCTCCGAATACAAATTAATAATTTCTTATATATTTTCTTCGCATGCAATCATGGTCTAGCTGAGGAGCTCCCTGAAGGCTCAACAGTGTTCCTGGATGGTGTTTTTTGAAATACAGTCATTCTGAAACAATGACTTGACTAAAATAGATTAACACAAAATTCTGCTATTTTACATGTCAAGCGTCCATAGCAAAAAAAAAAATAAATGTTGCTTATTAAGTACTTGCTATCAAAATCTTCAAGACTCTTAAAAACACATCTGAAACAAAAAGATAACAAAACTGATTTCACAAAAGCCCTCTCTCATGATCTACCAAAACAAAATTATTTACTTCCACTGAAACAAGAGTTCTGGGAGTTCCTTCTGTGTTAGGTCTATCCACAAGTCCACAAAGTCTATGAGAAACTTTCCACTGACATTCAGGATCCTGTCACAGAGCACAGGGAAGTGAAATGTCCTAAATACACAGGCAACATTTGTGCTACAAAAACAAAAGAAACAAAATTTGCAGTTATGAAGACAGTGAAGAAGGAAGGTCATATTTGGGGCACACCTAGGTCACAATTCAGCTGATGATTCTCTCAAAAGCTGGATATCGCTTGAACGAATAAATCAAATGAGACGCATCAGTGGTGCTTCCAGTCCTGTAGCTATGTATTCAAACATACAGTTTGCATTGGAAAATCGAATAAAAGTTCTTTCAGGTGCAACGTGCTTTTTTTTTTTACAGACAACTTTTTTGTATTTGTTTTGAATAGTCATTAATCAGAGCAATGGAGAGGGGAAAAAAAAAACCAAACCACAACCCAGAAATGGAATATCAGTTAACAAGCATGCAATTAGCAGACTAACAAGTTTGTTATTTTTGTACTTTTTCCCACCATGACCTAACGGAATACCAGCAAGCACTGAACACACCACAGCTCCAGCAAGCGCGTTGTGGTCTTTCAAAAAGTGCACAGCCACGTTGGAAGTCTCTGTGAATTTAGCTGTTGTAGAGCTAAAATGCACTTGATGTCTTGTCCATCTCAATTTATCATGAATCATATGTCAAGAGCTCAGTATGGATGAAGACAGCATATGAGAAGTCATGTGCTTGGACATGTTCCGATGTTTAAGCATAATAGGAATCTTAAGGAATTTAGTCCTATCTTGATATTTGAAGAACAATGTAAATAAGATCAGATTTCAGATCCATAAGAAATACTTAACACAGAGCCAAATGAGAGAAATGTACAGGTGTCTTTTGCTGATCATTTCCAAAACCACCCCGTCCCTCTACATTTCTAGTTTTTGCTCGTTTGAGAAAAGAGGGGGAGGGCGAATGCTTTTTGATTAGCAAAACTAAGAAGTTGTTCAACAATGCAAAGGGAAGGTCAGAGTTCATATTCAACATGCTGGATTGCTTGTCTCCCTCAATCCTATTCACTAAATCAGCAGCACTGAATTACTATGATGACAGGAAGAATTTGGAAGGGGAGGAAGGTTGCGCTAGTATTGAAGACAAAAAATAAATCTATAAAATTATTGTCTTAATCTTTTTCCAGTTTCAGAAGAATTTATCCATTAAAACAACGAATAGCTTTTACCTTCAGTGAAAAAGGATAAATTTGTGCTTTAAGTGTCAACTATGAATGCACATTTTTAGGTTTTGTTTGATTGTAACCCAAAATCTGTGTTAGATAGGAAACTTTTCCCAGCCATAAAATGCTTCTCACATAAAATAACCATTAAAACAAGCAAATATTCTCCCTTAATGTTTGTGAATCAAATAATGGCATTATGAGATCTTGCCACAAAACCAACTAAACATTGACTCTTGCCCAGATTACCGAAAGCATTTATGCACTTGGCTTGCACTGAAAATTAGAAGATTAAATCCCTCTGAGACCCTGGACTCATAAAAAAGTCAGATCTGAAAAATAATTCTTACTAAGAAATCAGATCACATCATGAGATTAAGGCATACTTCTATCGAGAAATGAAATACTATCTCACTGAGAAATCAGCAGAATGACCTCAAAAGAAAGAGACTGAAACTGTACAGTTCTTTTTTAAAGCCTCAGCAGTCATCAAGTACTAGAACTCAGTAGTAATCATATCTTATCTGAGACCTTGGAAACATTAGGTACAGTTTGCAAAAACTTATTAGACTTGTAGCCAAGCTACACACTTAGGACACTTAACATCAACATCCAAAAAAGGAACCTAAAAAGCAGACCGTTCGCCCAGAATGAGTCAAGTTAGGAACTGAGGTTTAGCAGAGATAATGAGGTTTCTCTTGAGCTTCAGAATGACTCAGCCATCCAGGGCTGGAACTTACCTCCCTCCGTGGTTCTCAGGTAATGCTATAGCATGTTTTGGTGCACCTGGTCCTGCATGAGGAAGTCATGGAGACAGGGGCATGGTTGAGTGACTCTTCATTCAAAACTGCAAAATAGTTAGGTCCTTTCCCAGAGAGTGCCTTCTGTAGGAGAAGTGGCAGTGAAAGTGGTCTCATTCTCTCAAAGGTGGGTCACCAGACAGCAAAGACTGCAAGACCATTGTTGGTGGGGTAGGGGCTGGTATGGCCCTTGGTTCTACAGGACCACTCCTATAGGTCCATCCTGTAGAGTAAGAGGGCTCACTGGTGTCAATGTGGGCATCCCATGCCAGGGGATAGTGCCAGAGAAGAGTCTCAGGCATAATGGGTGTATGAGGACTGAAATAATGTCCGAGATTTAGGTATCTAATGTCCACCTACTTCCCCAGCTTGGGCAGCCTGAAGGCTGTTTTAAGGGACTTAGCACTTTTGAGAGGAGCACCTAACTCTCTCAGATTTCAGTAGCAATAACTACCTGGGTGTGTCTCCTTTGGGTGTTGAGGACACTCAGCTCTAGGAAATCAGCTCCAGCATACACCCAGGCTGAGATTTACCACATTAATTTAAACCCTTTAAAGTTATGTGCCTAGTCTAAACTAGCCACCAATCCCCCTTCTGAAGTCCATGTGAAGAGATAAATCTGTCTAGGGAGGAATTCACTCCATTTATCCTAGATATTTCTCTTAATTTACTTTGCAAGAAATGGCTTGCATACTGCTTTGCAGGAGTGAGGCTCTATCTGTTACCACTGCTCCAGCTCCTTCAGATCTCAGAATACAATTGTTGAAAATATATTCAGCTACTGAATGCAGAGAGGTGCTTTCAAACCACAAGTTCAAGATTTTTCTCACTGTCCGCATCTTCTCAGTGTAGTTCCACATCTGAGCACATCTTGCTTGTAAATCATCAGCAGAGTGGGCACATTTTTAACTGATGTTTTTCTCATAGTTCAAGAGTAGAATATATTTTTCTGTGATCTGTAAGTATCAAGCTTCCATTGTTAATGAAAAATCATTCCTTCACAAGAAAACCAAAGCTCTTATTTTATTTTAAACAATTGGCTGTCTTTCCCTTTTTCCACAGCAGATGAGAGAAGATCTAGAAAGTTAGAGATGCTCTGTTTCCCAAGGTTACTAAAAAGCAAATGAACACATATCAAAACAGTGTAAGAAAAAACCTAAACTGAAATCGAGACACATGGGATAATCCAAGCAGCATTTTCAATACAAACCTTGACAAACCTATGTTGTCTTACAGTACAATCTTTTCTTATATATGCAGCTGATATGCAATTCAGTGTGTCATTTTTTTGGATGTGAATGCAAGAAATTCCAAGAATCGTTCAGCCAAAGGTAACTGTAAGTATAATATCATGTGTGGGTATAAAAACTGAAACCCCTCATTTTGTGAAGCACTTCACAGAAGATTTGAAAAATCCACCTTCCGTTAGAGCCAAATTCCAACCTCGGATACACACTCAGGGCTCTCATTAAAGGCACTGGGAGCCAGAAGTACTTTGTTGAGGGCAGACTTCAACCGATTTTGGTATTTATCCTTACAGAGCAACTCTGCTGAAACCTTGATTAGCCAAATGGAACAGAGACATGAAAGTAGTTTAGATTAACAGGATTTGGATAAGTAGGAGAGATTTTAGTGTTTTGTTATGCACTTTCATAGATGTGACCTTAGGCCACAAATCAGCAAGGCTCCTGGGTACATGCATAACATTAACATATGGGTAGCTGACTGAAGTCAGCAGAACTATTCGCGCTCTTAATCGTAGGCATATGTTTAAGTACAAGGTAAAACTGGTCCCCAGTTTTGAACAAAAGGAAGATGGTAGTAATCAAAGACTGTGTATTGTTCAGTTTCATGTTTTATCCTAAACATGAGCTTAAAGCAAGCACCCTGAGACGGAGACTGCTTATTTAAGAACAGGTGACTTATTCATGCCTGCCAAGTAAACGGAGCTAAACCAATCAGCTTTGGGTACAGGTGAGAAAAATCTAAGAGAGCAACAATATAAAACCTCTGCTAAGAGAGCTTAGAAAAGAAACCCCAACAGGTCTGGAAGTGTGTGCTGAAATGCCCAGAGGAAATTCATTCTTCTTTTACTTAACCTCCACACCAGAGTAGTGAATCCACATATATTTTTATCCCAGTTTCCAAGGAAAATTAGGCTACTGGAGGATCTGTCTGTATTCCAACCTCACTCCACTAACTTTTGCACCAAGTTGTAGAGACAGAAACAATCATTGAAATCCTGAAAGTTTCACAACTTCAGATGCTGTGGTGATGGGACAATAAAGTACCTAGGCTAGCTTTGCTATTTATTTTAAGTTTCTACAGAATTTTATTCTAAAAATATCAAACTTGTCTTCCATTAATAACTACCACATTATAAAAAATTAAGGAGCAGTATTACATGCTAGCAGAGGCACGTGACAACCTTCTGAAATACAAAACAGGGATAACAGTGCTACAAGGAATTGAGCCTCCCCCCAACACTAGCTGGTAGCTTTTCCCTACAATGATTAATAGTAATTGTTGCTCCCTGTTTGATCACCCTTGTTATTCGCACTGACTCTCTAACGTGTTTCACAGGTAAGTGCAGAAGCTCTGCGTGTTGCTGCACAGCAGTGCTCACAGGGGTTCTCTCCTGCCCTGACCATGCCATGGAATGCAGCCTCGCTCCCTCCCCACATGTAGCACTTGGAAAATCGTACACTAGCCAGGAGAATCTGTCACACTGGTATGAGGCTGGGGTTTTAAAAGATGAATAATTTCAATCCAATTTTTTTAAACTTCATCTGATTAGTAAGAGAGAAAGAGATGAAAGTAAAAATACAGCTCCTTGCGGACATTTCCATTTGCTGACAAAAGAGATAAGTGCACAGACTAGCACATCTGAAGTTAGGAGAGATGGAATTCTTTTTCTGTTGTATTACTCCAGTCATACCAATACTTTATTAGTAATAGTTTTAATAAAGCCTCTGAAAAAAAGAAGAATCCAATATCAATCTGTTTTGGAAGAATAAACTCCTTCACCTTATGGGACACATGTATCGAGCTTGGTTCAGCTGCACGACAGCAGGATTGTCAATCTGCCTGTTCAACCTTCACTTCCACTGAGGGGCTGTTGCTGAAAAAGAACTGGAGAGAAACGCTATTCCTTTATTAAGGGAAAGCAATACTGTGTGTTTTAACAAATACGAGGAGATAACAGAAAAAAAAGGAAAGGCCTTTTGTTAAATACCCATGAGTTGAGCCCCTTTACAATCACCTTTTCTTGAAGCAAAAGCATGTCAAGGGAATTGGGAGCATGCAGTGAAAGTAAGTCAGCTGGGGCATGTAAAAAATTGGTGTTGGTAACAACAGAACCATAACAGAGAGAGCCAATGCGTGTCCTGTCTGTGTGCAGGCTACATCTCTCACTGTGCCACTTGCTGGGGAATGAAATAACCATGTCCCCGTGTTTGTGACCTCTCTTCCCTCATCACTGCTCCCCTTAGGACTATTTGCATCACTGATTCTGCCTCAAGTTTGGGGGAGAGCAATAACAAAAGAAGCAAGAATCAGGTCCCTGGAAGTCCTCCCAGAGTGCTGCAAAATCAGTGCTCTGGAGGAAAGGGAGCAGGAGGAGGCAGGCATGAAAACAACATTAGCCCAAGAGCTATTTCTGTGAAAGGCTGGAAAAACTGCACATTGCTATTGTCAAAGAAATTTTTGTGACTATTTACACACAAAGGGTTTCATTTTCTTTGTCTTACATATCAGACAGTGGTTTGTGATGGAGAGCATTGGTTCGGAAAGGCACAGAAATTGCTTTTCACCCCCCTGGGTTTCTGGACAGGGATCTTGAGCAGTAGTATTTGCAAATTCTTTGGGAATCTGATTATTTCACCTGACCTTCTTTTGCTGATTATAGCACTTCACAGAAGAGTTGCATGTAAATGTAGGAAATCAACCCTGTAGACTGCTAAATTAATAGCTCCTGAATTAGATCAGCCTCACAGAAAATCAGTCAGTTATTGGTCCATATAATTCTGTGACACAATCCAAAAGGGAATTGGGAGCACTGTTAGCTCAAGCATTTATTTCTTAGGTAGGAAAAATACAGCAGATATATATATATAATTCTAGATAGAGATAGAGATAGAGATAGAGATAGAGAGATAGATAGACAGATAGACAGATGCCAATACAGATATAATTTAAATAGGGTTTAAGAAACTGTAGGGCTGATAGAATAGTATGTTAGGAAAAATATCTACCCTGGCAGAAAGGTCAATGAATTTTTATGATACTTGCACAACATGCAAGATCTTAGACCTTCAGGCTACATCTGTAACATTTTATACATTAAGTGTACCCTGGACTGTTTTCTAGCTCAGGGGCCAACTGGCATGGGCCATCCCACATCCATCTTCTCCAGATCTCCTGCCCTCCAAATCGGGATGTCTACAACCAGACTGTCTGCTGGGAATAATCCCGTCCTAATTCCGTAAATGAAGTGCTCAGGATAGTGCTAGTCAGCATGGGCTGAAAGCACGTCACAGACTTCACTGAGTAACACTAAAAATAATAAAGTTCCAGAGCACAGCGAAAGTTCCTGGCATGGTTTGATTTACTAGTATAGACATATCCAAGGAAAGCCCAAATTCAGGACCTTACGTAAGTTCACTGGACACGGCAGTTTCTAAGAAATGAAACATCATAAGGGTCCTGCATCTTACGCTGAAAAGTGTGCAGTTTCCCTGGTGCTTTTATGAACTTCAGGAGGAAAAGTAGTTACACCTTAATGAAAAATCATCTATAAACAGCTGTGAGGCCCTCAAGATATAAGCATATCAATACCTTACATAGCATCATTCTTCGCAGATGTAGTACTGCACACTGCTGACCTGTGATAGAGTAATATGTGTAGCTAAACCGTAATTCTTAGATGGGCCATCTATTGCCAACACGAATGTACATCTGAGCTCTTCAGTTGTCTCTCAAGGAAGTGCCATCAAGTTCGTTTTATGGAAGAAGAAACTAAAGATCACATTGAGCTTTGTGTGCAGGAATTCGGGGGCATTGCCTCCATGTCACAAGTGATCTGGAAACCCCCAAACCCCAGTTCCATCTGGGTTTCCAAAATAATCCTGTTAGTCTCAAAAGTGTAATCTACGTCACTTGCCGAGTCTCTAGTCAGAGCTTTAGCTATAGGACAAGCTTCCTGCTATCTTCCTCTCTCAGAGAAATTTTAGAAGGAAACACATGTCACTAGCAGTTTGCAAACAAATGTTAAAACAGTGTCATCTCTAGTGTTTTGTACAACTGGAGCAACAGCCTAGAACCGGCTTCAGTCTCTGCCAACTTCCATGAAAGAAATGACACTGTAGAAATAGGGTCCTTCACACTGAGTGTGAGAGACAGACTCCCGTATGCAGGATCTTTTCCAAGCAAAGCCCCATCCTGCCACCTCCCATCCATCTCACCGAAGAACAGACAAGTACTATTTGTTATCCTCTTTTCAGCCTGCACTGTTATGTTTTTTCTGGCTTGCATCCACAAAGGGAAAATATAACAAAGGAAAAGTCAAGGATGCATTATAGCTCTGAAAGAGATTTAACGACAAACACATTGACGTTTTCTCTTTTATTATTATATTTAATCTTACCAGTTTCATTACCACATTCTGCTAGGTGACATGCTGGACTTTGTTTGGTACAAATAGCCAAAACCTTTGATGTGCTTCTGCAGTACGTATTTTTTCAATACCTCTCAGTGATTTCCTTTCCCCATCCTCCCTTGTCTTTCCTAGCTGATCTTAGAAGAAACGTCCAAACTTTTTTATAAAAGAGTTTGTGCTAATTATTAATAGCTGGTTTTTTAAATGAGTTGTCTCCTCTTGTCTCCCACACCAAATGCACTTGGAGGTCTGAATATACTAGTGGGTCACATTAGTTTACAGGTAAGGTAAAGACATGACATGTGGCTGAATTTCTGGGAAAGGTTAGTGCATCGTGCCTGGGAGGCTGCTTTTTGTCATGAAAACTGGGATTATGGACTATTCTGCTTCATCTTACATCATTTGAACATTGGAGTGAGATATCTAAATTGGAGCCTATTTTTCATCTATAACCAACAGATGCAGACAGACATGCTCATTGCCTGTGTAGGGAGCTGAGGAGTATGAACCCCTAGGCAAGTTGGTCTAGTGCCCAAAGTTAGATGGAATGAATCCACGCTGAAGGTCTTTATTTCACAGATTTTATTATTTTAATATGATTAAAGCATCTAAGGCACAGGATATGTATTTTTCTTGACAATAGGAATAAAAGAATGAAAAGACAAATGGATCTTTTGAGCTGTAAACAGGGGGACATGGAAGAAAAGCTCATAAAGTGCTGGAGAGACCATCTCAAGAACTTTGGTAGAGAGGTGGAAAATAAATTTTGAGAAATAAGTTACGGGAAAAAAGATATAAAACATTTAGGTGTCTGGAAAGTCCATCTCTATTAGAAGATACGAAAGCTCAACAATGAGCTAAGTTACTCATTTACAATGAGATATGTTACTTGTAATCTTTCAGTAGATAGATTTCTAGCATTGTCACCACACAAACGGAGTTTCTAGGTTTTAAACAACACAGCTGTTTGTACCTAGATATATGCAGACTATAAAGGAGGTGACAATATGCAATGGGATGCCTTTGACTGTCCTTAACAGAGAAAACCATGTCCTCACCATGACACACCTCAGCTGGACATCTTCCTCAGACAGATTCTCCAGTTCAGCTGGAGATTCCTGCACTTGGTGACGGAACCACCCAGGGGGGCGTTACGGCCTAATTTACTCTGGTCAGACAAAACATTCCTCCTGGGTGTAATTTATGTAAATCTCTGAAAATCCACTTCCCCTATCCCAAGCCTCTCCTTCTGCCACTGATATCCAAAGAAAAGAAGGATGGAAGAAGTGACACAATACAGATGAAGCCACATAGAGATATAAATAAAAACACTAAGCACAAAGAATTTTCTTTTCTTACCAAACTTCACGAGGCATGCCTGGATCCTCCCATCTCTTTTATAAACCACTGTGAATTGATTACCAGCATGGTTTTGCTGCTTAAGGCAGAGCTATAATACACTGACACCACTCATAGTAAACCGGTTGAGGATGAACCAATTCAAACGACACAGTAGCGTGGTAAGGGAGGTTAAGTAGGAGGATAGGCTCTCTCCCACAGGAAACAGGAACTGGACAGGGGACACTACTGAAGATACTGGCTAAAGCATGAGTCAAGAAAGGTGAGTTGTGCGTGTTCGAAACCCGCTTCAGACAACTGTTCTCATTACCAGACATTGCAGTGGATAATCTCTTCCTTCCCACAGACATACACACCCTCTTTCCCATAATGTCCCCATGCCTGTATTATTTCTTCCTCTTGAAATTGGAGGAGTAGTCATTCAAATTATCTCTTCAGTGAATTATTCCTCCAGATCCCCTTGGAAAACGCTGACCAATGATTAAGCTCCAACTGAAGCTGTCAGACGTGCTTGCATGAAAGCTTTAGTTATATACACAGCAAGGAGCTGAGGAGTGACCACAAGCTGTGGCAGCCCTAGTTTGGAAAGTATTCTCCCCTTGACCTGGAGCAAACTTTGGAGCACACCGCAAAGCACCCTCACCTGGAGTTATTACTCATTGTCTGTTAAATGTCTTGTTTCACTTCACATATCAGTATATTCAGTTGTTGGAGTTTGTTTATATCAAGACCACCTGGTTCATAGGGATAAACAATCTTTTTATCCTGCACATAAATCTAACTAAGCAATTTCAGTTTTACATTTAGCTTTAGATTGTTGATTCTTTAGAATCAGTAGTGAGTGCAGAATGAGAGAAAATGAGACCTATTTCTCTTTTTATTCCAGGAAACCTATCAAGGCAATAAAATGACTGTTCCAAAGGAATTTTCCACATGTATATATATATAATTTTAATTTACTAATTCAAATAAAAGGCATTTTAAACCTTTTCCTTCTGGCTTTTCTATTAGATCTATGAAAAAGAAAATTAGAAAGATGATAAATTTCAATGCAAGTATTAAAAAAAACCAGGGATTTTGAAACTAAAAACACCTTTAGTATCTCCATCGTTTGACATCCTTTTCTTCTGAAAGACTTTTTTGTAACTGTGATCAGGCTATGCCCTTGAAATTCTCTTCCCAGTGAAAGAATCCACAATGGTGAAAAGCTGTGCTATGAGAAAAGATTCATTTATTAGAGTAAGTCATCAGTTCAGTATGGTGGAATTTTCATTTCATAACATCACGTAACTCTTCAAGGCTTTGGTACTTAATACAAGGCGGTTATGCAAATGTGTTCCTGGAAATTGCAAAGATCAATGAGAGAGATTTCAGCACCAGAGTTCAAGTTGGTTAAAGTTATAATAAAAGTAGAACAATCAAACCAGTAAGTGAATAGATGTTATATTTCTCAGTCAATTTTGTACCTCTGAAAACTGTATCACGACAAAGACAAATTATGAAGAAAACAATATGCAGAGGCATGGAACGGACGTTGAAGGACAGAACGAAATGCACATGGTTGTATCTGAAACAGGTTATGACAGACAAAACTCACCTCCTTTATTATCAAATAAATCATTCATGGCTAAGGGAAATCTTGTGAGCTAATCTATTTAGAATTCACAAAAATATAGAGCCACTCTGGGGATTACTATTTACAACAGGGATAATAGTGATTGCAGTAATTCTTCCATGGGTACTTCTTTAGCTGAAAAGAATATTATAACTGGAGGCACGGGGAAGACAACTGTCAGCCTTATTCTTCCACTGAGCAAACTCAAGAAGAAGTCCTGAAAACTGGTTTATTTCCTATAGTTATTAACTACCCAAAAGCTGTCTTAGAGTTGCAGGTGACAGAGCTGGGGACTTCACCAATGTAAATTTTCCTACTGGATGATTCTGAGGAGTAGCAAAATAAGGATGAAAGATAGCAGTAGGAAGTTTAAGCCACACATGGGCAAGAGTGCTGCTCTTGGGGTGCTCAGGTTAACTGTCTAAGCTGGGATTCTGAATCAGCCTGGGAGGCTGCAGCTTCTTATAATTCACTTTGTAAAAGCCTTGTAGACCCTAGATTACAGTTCAGATTTCTAGTCCCTAGCAATAACTTAAAGCCATCAGTATGACTATTGCTATTAGAGTTGTGTAACGAAATCACTTGCTTGACACTGTAGGCCCTTTGGTTGGACATGATTAAGATGAAAAAGATCTGGATGAATTGTTAAACAGCAGTATTAAAGGCCTCGCATGTAAAAGGAGAGATATTCCATGCAAGGACAGGGAAACATACACTGACCCAAAAACCTAGGTTTAGTTCTTGACAGGTGACATGACTGGAGAAGAGAGGAAAGGGGATTCATTAGGACATTTAGAGGAAAAGAAGAACCTGTCTTAGGAAATTAAGAGACTTAGTTTGTTTAGCGTAGCAAATAAAATCTGAGAGTGGCCTGCTCCATAAATATATCAAAAGAGTAAATGCAGAGAGGAATATGTACTATTTAACCTGAAAGTCAGGGTTAGCACAAGAAATAATTAGCAGTAAATACATTACATTTGGCAAGTAGAAGAAGGTTTATAACTGGACTGGGGTTCTGCAATGGTCTTTCAGTAGCAAGAAACCTAACTAATATCAGGATGAAGCTTGGTCCACTCAAGAAAGCATGGCTAGACTATTAGCAGACGAGGCATCAGGAGTCAGGACTTTCTTCCAGGCCTATTTCTTTATGTCCCTTATATCTGAATCAGAAGTGGTTCCTCTAGAATTCTTTAAGCATAATGACCAATGGATAAAGAAAAAACAGGTGATACTACTTATTTAGATGTCCAAATAATAATAAGTGACCCTTACAGAAGACTACCATGCAAGATTCATACTCACAGAAAAAGATTAAGAGTAGGATGTACCAAAATTTTGGTTTTCAAAATATAATTCCCCGTTTGTGTTCTTTCTCTCTTGTATCTGAAGTATCTGGCATGGGACATGTTGAGGAACAGGGTACCAGACTAGATAGGCCACTACATTCATAGCACTTTGCCTATATGGCAAGTGGTACATTCTTATGTTTCCAAAGGTTATACAGCTGAAATGTATTATCTTCATCTTGGATTCTTTGCTCTTTCTGTTGTGATTTTCTCTGACATAAACCATAGCAAAAAAGCCTACATGATTTCAACACTAGGAGATTGCAAAGTAAACCATTTTTTCATACCATGTCTGGTAACACTTTAAAATAATAGCCCAGTTAATTAATGATGAACTACAATGAATATTCTTATACAAGTACATATGACATTCCTATTAGTGCCAAATGAGTTCATCATGATTAATGTTATTACAGTACATACCAGTGAAATTCATAAAGGCCATTACACTGAATGGTTACCCAGCACCAAAACGCGTTCGCCTCCAGCCAGCAGCCCACACTCAATAAGGAAGATGAACAAAGTTCTATTCTAAGATTCGTGGAGCTGCATTATTATCAGCTCGGTACAAGCTACAGGCCTTTAAAGGAGATCTTTAGAGCAACCTTCAGTTATACGATTTCATTCGCAGCCAGGCATGGTGGACAATTGGCTTAACATTCAGGCAATCAACATTAGGTACTGCAGGGCTTGACTTTTCATCAGTGCAGGTAAAGCCTATAGAGCTGTGCATGCTCATGCTCTTTAGAAAAAAGTCTTTTTGTCACGATATAAAAGATTAAGCATGCCTAATCGAGAGCAGAGGTCATCACAGGGCTGGTATGAAGAAAGGTGCCGAGTCCTGCTGCTCTCTCTTTCCATCAGTTGCACAGCAGGGACAGGCAACATTGCCTCTCTACGATGTCTAAGGTCATTGCTGAATGATCAGATTTCACAACACAAGCTGAGCCACCGAGGCTGTATCTACATCAATAAACTGAGCAGGACCAGTGCCTGGGCCAGAGGACTGACAGGCGTTCCTGCATATTGCTAATCACTGGCAGCACTCCCTGGCAGACTTTTGGCCTATGCCAGCTAAGATGCTCCCAGACATCACACCAGCATGGTTCAGGGACTAGCATAATCAAAAGACATTCCTCGCAGGCAGTCTGGATGTAGCCACTTTGTTCTGGGGGAAGGTCATCAAGTTGAAGTGTATGCACACAAGCTATATGACACCAGCTGAACTTAGTTTCAGAGAATAGTCCATGATTCGTTTCTCCACCTGCTGTAAACATAGTCAGAAAGGGTGTGCCTCCTAAGACCCGTACTGACCCTGACTCACCATAGCTTCAGAGAGTACTTTTGGCTTTCCCGTATGCCCAGCTCATGGCAAAAAGCGAAAGACAGCCTCATCTGGGAGTGGAAATATGGACACTACCAATGCTGCTACAGAGGAGCAGGAAGCAACTAAAGGAAGAGCTAAAACTGCAGGAAACTGGAAACGGTTGACCAGCAGAAGTGCCAGCTTGCAATATTAACACCTCAGGGGTATATTCTTCCAGCTCACATAGAAGTTTGTCTGTTGACCTACAAGTCCTGACCTGAAGCTTTCAGGAGTTTCACATGCCAGGATAGCTGAGATAGGCTCTGTTGGGCTCTACAGTCACTGATAGAAGAAGATCGATGTATGCAAACTTCTGACATTAAAACTGAATCCATCATGCCTAAATGATACTAAAGATCAATGGTGAAGTTCTTTCAAAACCCAAAAGGAAGTACTAATTTTCCATCTCAGTATTTCTGCGGCTCAGGAAATTGATTTTTCAACTGTACTGAAGCCATTATTAAAAGCTTTCTGTTAAAGGAGTGAAAATGAAGATGGAGGAGCTTGGAAATAAGGATATTTACTTTTGAAATAGCTAGAATTTCAGAGAAAACTGATATTAAATCTGGGATATTTGAACTGGAAATGTTGCCGGTGATAGTAATTGTCCCCATTATTTATACTGAAATGTAATTAATATCATTATGAGGGGAGTTTTTTTACTAAAGTAAGCAGAATAAAAAAGAAAACCTATTAGGAGTACATTGTTGAATAAAAAGTACACAGTCTCAAAAATTTTAAGTGCAGAAGCAAAATGAAACCTTTAGAAACTTATCCATTTTTCTACTGAAATATATGTAATCCTGTAAATTTTTGCCCATTACTGCTCATAACTTTCTTACCTTGTTTTGCATTCTGAAACACCTGCCATTCACCCTGAAGTCACTTGTTCAGTCTCATTTTTTCTGTTTTACCATAACTTCTGGTCATGTGTAGAATGCCCTACACTATCAAATGTGTAAACATCAGTTCAGCTTGAAGCTTGTGAGTAGTTCCAGTAACATCTGTAGCAATAATCATGCTGATTATGAACACATGCTTAAATACACGAGTTTCAGTAAAGTTTCTCTTCAGTCGTCTTCCCTGCACTTTCTCTCTTTTCAGGCTGAATTAAGCCTTTAGTTCTCCATGCCCTGCAAAATTTCCTTACAGGCCTAGCTACAATACTAAGGGTTACACTCATAGGAAATAATTTACCTGTTACTTTTCAGCTGACCCTTCAGAAACTGTCTAGAAAGACTCTTTAAATTCTCAAAACCAGTATTCCTTATATCACAGACAGCATATCACCAGTTTCAGGACCTCTTATATCAAGGCTTCTTGAAAACACCCAATGTCCCCTTTAACATCCTTTTAATCTCCAGTAATGCAGCACCATAGAATGTGGTGTCTCAGGTCAGGAAAACCAACATTACTTAGTGCTTTATAGGTCAAATCCAACCAGCAACTCACAAGCAGAAACGAATCCACAAGCCATACAGTTGGCCATCCATATTCCCAGAGAGGCATTTTGGAATATAGATGTGAACACAAAGCCTTTACACACTTGATGCTGCTGGAGGAGGTAGCTGTGCAAGCAAAAGGGTGACAGATGGGGAACCTGATCTAAATTCTCTTCTTGACTCAGTCACTGATTCATTCTAGCCCATATGTGGCTCAGTTTTCCCAAGGGCAAATCGTGGGTGATACTTTTCCATATAAGTAAAGTGCTATGACTACATAGATGATCAGGCAAATGTAGTATTTGTAGGATATACAGCAGTGGTGGAGGGACAGAATTTTCCAGACTGAAGGAATAATAAGAACCAAGCAAACCCACAGCACAGACACACATTGTCAGAGTCAGCTCTGGATCCGACTCTGAATGATTGTGTGGCTGGTGTCACAATTCTGGAAAATGAAAATAGGAGAAAAATGTATCTGGCAACTCTGTTTCAATGTAGAAACAATTTATTTTTTCGTTTAAGAAACCTGAAATCCAGAATAAAAGAGAGCTTTGTATATTAGGTGTGCGATTTTGCCCTCTCCAAGAAACAAAAGTGGTCAAAACATAAGATTCAGCAAACAGTCTGCATTTGCAGTCTACTTTGTGAAAATTTGCCTCACTTTTAGTACAACCATCTTGGAAGTCTCCATCCTCCACAACCACCTTAGTCTGCTTGTAGCTCCTAGTTACAAGAAGTAGGGTCAAAATGACCTTTGTTCTCACCAGCATGACTATTCTTAGATTCTTATTTTATGTGTCCTGCAGAAATTTTTAGCCCTATATCTGTTATAGAAGGCAAGCCATGTATTCCAAGCTTTACCTAGGCAGTAGCTGTTAGTGTAGGCTTCACTCTATGAGTGCCCAAATGATTTTCATAGCTTCTGAGGACCCATAACTGTCAATAAAGACAAGAAGGTCTGTATTTTGAACATATCCTTTCATATACAAGGCTGAAATTTGACTCAGATTATCTCAAATCGGGTATTTACATTTTGGCACAGAATGTTTTACCTCAATGCCTCAAAGTTTTCTTGATGGTGCTGCCCTGTACCTGAAAGTTGTATGGGGAAGACGATTAACTCTCCTGAAGTTCGGACGTATGAAGCCCCAGATTTTAAAGTCATGGATAGGACAGAAAATACCATGAGGAAATTAATAATTCTGACTTCATGGTTTGAATAGATATTTATCCATAAGATGGGGAATAATTCTTCCCTAAGTCAGTAACATCCAATCCCTCCCCTAAAAGTGGCGAAGGTCCCACTGAAACAAAACATATTGGACCGTGATATTCGTGACTGTAACATATGCACATGAGATTTTAATTCACATTGCATGGACGAGCAATTTCTGAACACTTGAGTATTTGACATTACAACCTGAATAATATCTTTTAAATATAACTGTGGGCACTTAATTTGCATTTAAAGACTCTGGAGCATTTGGGAAGATGATGGACTGACACATTGGTCAGGCTTTTCTTTTGATGAGTGGAATTTTATTTTCTAGTACATACAGATTTAATACTATACTAGTATTTATTCTCCTTTTTTCCATACTTGCACCTTCATGTCAAGCCCCTTTTAAATTTATTTCCCAAGGAAAGCAGCCCAAAGTTCAAATAGAGCAAGCTTTATAAAAAAATTGTGGAGAGAAGAAATTAATTCTGACACATCTGATCAGCAATTTGTGGCATCATTCATCTCAAACTCCCCAGACAACCGAAACCAACAAAAGATGATAATTGTTTTTAAGTACAATCTTCAACTGGAAATAATTTTCTGTCTTCCTCAACTCCTCTACTCCCCACTCTTATCCCCAAAATATAAAGCACTTTACAGAATAACATCTTTAATCTTCTGTCTCCTTAGCACATAACACAGATGGGCTGTGATAGGAAAACCTGGCCACAGTCCACTTCTTTCCTAAAGAATGAGAAACAAAAAATTATTGAAACTAACCCAACCTGTTCAATGTGTTAGTTGCAAAAGAGAAAAAAACAAAATATGAACCTTTCTATTTTTGGGCCAGTTTTTATGTGTGTTCTTTTTACTTTTGCTGTTCACATTACAATAATTTAGGGCCCTGAAACAGATCAGAACAGCTTCAGGGTAGTCACCATGGGAGAGAGGTTGCCCTCCCCTCAAAGAAATGCCATATATTGTAGTCCAGCCAAAGGCATCTTCTAATCCCATTCACATTATGGAAATGGAGGGGGAGTGCAGGTGAGAGCAGTGAGGGAGAGGAAAGGGTAAGGAGGGGTAATGCAGGGAAAAGGTTAAATGGATGGAGGGTGACAAACTGGGCATAGTACTGCTGAAGTCTGAAATGAAGTGGGATTCACAGTGTCTTCTCAATGTTTTGTCAAGAAGGATATGTGATGAAATTATGACTTAAAACAAGTAAATCAACCACTTGGCAACAATGAGTAAGATTTCAGAGAGGGTGCAGTCCCTGATGAATATAACAAAGTACATTGGTTTTATCTTCATTTATATTTATCTGCACTCTAATAAAGGACTCTTTTTATACTGAGCTATTCCTTTCCTCTTGATAGATAGCACAGCGATTAACATTCCTTGGCAGATCTCAGAGAAGTTCTGGTGTCAATAAAGTCTTGCTAAATTGAGTTGAGTTCAGATGATAAATGTCTCTTTCTTTGGTATCCCAGTTCCATTATCAATCAGACAGAACTACAGTTGGCAAAAAACTTATCTCAGGTTCAAACACCAACTTCCCCAGCTCCGTTCACCTCACAACAGAATGCATGGTAATGTGAGCGAATTTACCCAAAACCACTAGATACCTGGTTACTACACACAGCCTCCAAGTTTTAATGTGGCTTACGTAGCACAGACCAGTTGTACAAACAAGCAAGTAAGATTTAAAACATATTCTATTTTGAATATCACAGTTTCCTTAAGGGCAGTTTAATGCAGCATATTTTTCAGATTTCCTGTGTGTTGCATGCCACTGTGATGTAATCTAGCGAGATGCTCCAAACTGTGACAGACATTTTCAAATGTGAAAAATATGTTTCCAAAAAACAAGGTTACTATCACATTAGACTTCAACCACCAAGAAAAGCTGGGTTGACAGGTCTGAACTACATTTTATGCCATCTCAGACCTCTAAGGTCATGTAACTGTGGTAATGTGTGTGATATAAGAACTTAAATGTACTCCAACAGAGACAAATGAACATTCTGAAGAGATCATGCTCGCTGTTTTTAAGAACAGTTGTCACTATCTGAATGATAGACCATGTGTCAATAGGAATACATTTAAATTTTAAGCAATACTCCATTCAGCCTTATCAAGACTTCAGCTAGTGCACTAGTTTGGGGCACTCTGTGGAAAGCCAAGCCCATTGAAAAGAAGGGGACTGAGCAAAGGTCGAGGAACCATCACCTACAAGTGAAGATTGCCAGAACTGTCATTGTTCAGTGTAGGGAAGTTTAAAGAAAGATCAACTAAAGAAATTTGAAAGTCTGAGGCAAAGAGGACAATAATAATCTGTTTTCCTTTTCTTCAAGACTGGAAAGTAATGGACTTTAACCGCAGTGAGGAAGACTCACATCAGCTATTATGGAAAACTCCCTAATGGTAAGGATAATAAAGCATTGGAACAGATTTTCTGGGGAAGATATAGGATCTCTGGAGGATTTTAAGAGCAGGTTACGTAAGCATCTGGCAGGAATGACATAAGCTTAGCTGATTCTGCCCAGAGGCACAGGACAAGATGACCCCTGGATGTTTGTCCCATATAGTTTTATTTTCTATGAATCTGTATTTTTGACACCTGCAACAGAAGGCAGTACCAAAATACCAGGTTTCCAAACATTTCCCTTACCTGGACTTGGGTCTTTGAGTCAGCCGTAACATCTTCAGTTCAGTTTTGCTTGCTTCTTCAGGTTGCATGGCTAGTTGGAGGGGTAACTTGGCTATGATGTATGTGGTGAAGAAAAACAGCAGATTTTAAAGGACTACTTTAATGTAAAAAATTCATAAGAAGAGTCAACAGTTGGATGCAAGAGGCAGATGTTTTCAAAGTAGAAGAAAAGTGCAACTTAATATGAGTCATTGATCGCTGAAATTGTCTACCAAGGAAAATGATGGTTTAGTCCCTCTTGAAGACATTGACTGAAAACTGAATATCTTTCCAGAAGCTAAACTTTAGTCATATAAATTATTGGATTCAATATAGAAACAAGTTAAATTAGTATGTCTATGTTGTACAGATCAGCTTTTTGTCATGTAAATAATTCTTTTCACCTTTCTCTCCTAGTACTCTATTCTTGTTTAAAATTATTCATATTCTATAATCAAGTTATCTTTCCCTTACATAATACAATAATGTTTTCCTGATCTACATTTTTTTTTAAACAGCTATCTTTCCCATCTAAGATACTCAAAATGCTCACAAGTACAATTCTGAGAACACTAATAATTCTTTGGATTTAGGGATTCTCAGATGTGAAGAATATACCATTTTCTGGTTTTATAACTGCCTGTTACTAGAATTAGCTTACATTTCAGAACTATGAGCCACTTTAAAGTACAGAAATGGCCTCTAAGGTTTCAAAAATGTGAATATGAATTATATCAACAGCGTCAAAATACCTTTCTGAATATTCTGCCAAATGGAAAAATCACTCAAGTGAAAGAAAAATTAACAGAGCTTTTGATTCCACAAAGCAGCTTTTTCCAATAAAATATCTATTGTTAAATGTTCCCATCCCACTTGAACTTTAATTTCTTCTTAAACAAATAAACTGCTCTTTTACTTCAATTCTGCACCAAAATTCTTTTTCTTCAGCATTCTTATGTCTTGGGGTTTTGCATTTTTTTTTTCAAAATCTCCAACTCATTATCTTTCTTGTCAGAAACAATAGGCTGGTGCTAAGCAGAAGAGATCAAAGATTAAAAAAAAATCTTCCTGTCTTTGGTTCATTTAAACAGATTATTTTTTATTGGACCAAATTATCTGGATTACCCTGCGTAATCACCATAAGAGATCACTTTGACAGTATTTGTGTCTTTCACAAATGTTAGCAGCTATAGATCCACACATATTTCCACAGCATTGAGAGAAAATTTACGTGGCTTTGGAGCCAGAAGCCACCATTCTGGAGCTGTACTGAAAGCATTTGTATTTAATGAAGATAGCCACTGACAAGTCTCTTAAGATTTTGTCAGTTGGATCATAATAGACTCAAAGTTCACCTTGTTGATACCATGTAGTGTTGCTCCTTTAGTCAGAATAACACTCACTACAGATTAAAACACTCTGTAACCCACACTCTGTCTGTGCTGTTACCATAATCAATTTAATTTATCATTTCAAAGAGTAAAACCCAGTTTATTTCCCTAACACACTTGTTCGGATTTTGGTTACATTCGTGTAAAAATTAATTTCTTATGAAGTGAATCCTGTACAAGACTGTCCATTATTCAGCTGAAAGGTGATGCCAGGCAAACCGGCCTACAACTGTCTGGAATGTCTCACTTCTGCTGTTTGATTGCTGGCACAATATTGCCATTCTTCCTCTGTTCTGGAAGTTCCCCAAGATCTCAGGACTTATTAAAAATGAACATCTGTGAAACAGAGATGTCCTCAGCCAACTCTTTCAGGATACTTAGGTGCAAGTTATCCAAGGCAGATGATAGAAAAATGTTTATCCTTAGCAGATTTCTATTGTTTTCCTTCAGTACTGATGAGCTAGGAAGGTGATAAAGTCTATCACAGTATATATTTCCAAATGCAGATGAGAAATCCTTATTACTTCTGTCTTTTTTACTTCACCACTGTCAGTTTTGTCTGGCTCCTCTAGCATTAAGACTACCTCTTCCCAAAGGTTTTTTCTGTTCCTAAAATCTGCATCCCTATCCTGTCTCCAGGGCTTCTATAATAGGTTTAATTTCTCTTAACAATGAGGTTTAATTACTTTAAACAATTTCACAGCTTCTAATTTACACAGGCTGTTTTTAACTTTCTCTGTTTTTTTTCCTGTATATCAGCTATTTGGACATGATTATAGCCTTATTTCTACACTGGACCAGAATTTATTTTAGCAAATTATATCCTCTGAATGTGGAATCGAGAATTACTAGCCAAACAAGAAACTCTTGCTGAGGAACTCCCTGTTTTCATTCATATTTTTCTATCTCAAATTTTCCTCTGAGGCAAATTTATTCATCACTTCTCCCTAGCTTCCACAAAATTTATTCTTTACTTCTCCCTAACTTCCACAAATGCACTAGTTGTTGGAACAGTTCTTTTTAAATATATTAAGTATAAGTTACATATTACTCTTAATCAGATGGTGATCATCAGACCCATAGCCACTAAAGGCTGCTGCACAGCATTTAGTTCATCTATATCCATCAGAACAAGATCCAGCATAAAATTACTCATTGTCAAACCAAGTATGCTTTGTGTTAGAAAACCATCATCTATCATCATCCATCATTTTTAGGAGCTTTACTACCCTCTGCATGAAGTGGAGCTTCCATCTTTGCATCCTGGACTCAAGTCCCTCTTGACAATTATTCTTTCTATATATTAAAGACAGGTGTTGCTTTGGCTGGATTCAGTGGGCTGTAACTAACTTACATTAGTGCACAGTCCAGGCCTTTTTTAATTAGTTTGTAGATTCATAGGCATTCAAGACTGCACATTTGAGGCTTCTCTCTATCCTCCCAGCTTTCAGAACTTCAACTCACCACATTCAATCTCTTTACTATTTACATTTTTTTCTATATTTTTCATGTAGTGCCATAGACAGTTTTAATCAAAGAGAAAGGAAGATGGCTCTGCCTTGCATTATGAAAAGCATACGTGGAAATTAGCCTGTAAATATGAAAAGACACATTTTACACCCCTAGATGAGTTGCTTTTAATGCACTTTCATTCATAGGGTTTGGGACCTTGAAGGACTATTAAGATTCTCCCTCCAACCTGCTGAATAGCACAGGCTGTTATATCCCACTGCCTGTTCTTCTTTGGATCAAGTTTGCTCCTGACTGAAATATTTTAAAGGGACTGATGATCCTGGAAAATTGGTAATGAATGCTTTGTACCAACTTTATGTCCATTGTGATATGAAAGATCAGACAGGAGATCATGTTGTGAAAGCTTCGGCACCCTTTTAAAATTATATCAATAAAAACCCTGCATGATTATTGTACTCCTGAGCTTCCCCCCTAAGGAACCTCTGCAGCTAGTTCAGATTAAAGAGATCTGTCTTCCATACGTGATTCTAAGTGTGAACTATAAATTCTACCTATATTATGCTGAGGATTTCTTTCTCTAATACTATGATGATGGACAACAAAGGAGTTCCTTTGTAAATGAGTAATACCACCAAATTAAATGTAACATGTGACAATAATGTCTCATAAAATCCCTTTAGTGTTTCTTAACTAGAATTACCATAATTCACATGAATATTATTTTAATTATAATATAATTGTACAGCAAGAGCCTTGGATCCCTGCATTCAAAAGAACTTCTTTTTTTAAATGCCATGGATTTGTGCATTGGAACAGCACACATTTTTGACAGCCTCTTAATTTAAAAAGCCTGCAAGGCTCCACCATTTCACAAGCTGAAGAGCAATTTTCATAATTATAATTACACAGAAGCATGCACATAAACTTGGCAATCCCCATCTAAGTAACTAGCTCAGACAAAACTTAAATTGTTAATGCTCCTTTGCATTGAACCAAGCCAAAGGGAGCTGTGAGACCTGATTTTGCTACTAAAGCTGATTATCTGAGATAACGCCCACTAAACTGCAAACTTTTGTTGCAGCTACAAGGTTCGTTAAGGTCAAGAATATACATAAAAATTCTCCAGAAAAAAAGAGCATTGCTTAACAACATTTTTGCTGTTGTAAATGGTTATGCCTTCATTGCAGACAATGTAACCAGAGCCTTTGAGCCCAAGTTAGTACCACTGATGAAGCAGCAAGAAGTCATCTTGCTTTTGCTGATAATACGCAATGCGGCTGAAACAACCACCATGAGCTGGAGCAATGCTAAGGTGTTCATGTCATGAGCACATGCCCAACTTGTGCTGGCCAAGAACAGGGAAAGGAATGACACTGGAGACTCCACGCCAGCTCTCCATGTCTGAAAGCACTGACTAAGCTGATGTGATGGGCCCAGATACACTGGCTTGAGAACCAGACTGCACTACGGGTTCAGCACAAAACATCCAGAGCACCCCAGGGAGTCTGGCTGCAGTTATCCTGTTATGGGCCCGAGTCCAAACCCTAATGCTATCCACACTTGTGGTGCGGGTAGGATCAGGAACTCCCCGCCCAATCCTCCCTTCTAGAACTGGTCAGGTCAAATCCTAAACATTTGCAAAGCTCCAAAGCTCTGTAAAGCTGCAAAGCTTTGGTGTAAATTAAGAAGTTTAAACTGCTGCTTCTGTGTAACGACATGAGCCAGAAATCTTTGGTAGTGATAGACTTCAGGTTTGAGTCTCTGCTCTAGCATCAGTTTGTGCTACTCCCATGATCTATATGGTATTGACACAATGTGAAAGCCCCTAGTACCCAGAGGTCACAAGATATGCAGGTACAAGGATATCACAATATGTAAAATATGTTGTTCACTCTGAAAAATTACTTTTTCATTTCTCTTCTCACACATACAAGGATCCTGACTAAATTTCCAGTGAACTGGAAAAAAAAAAAAGTTAAATTTTCAGAAAAAAATATCACAACTCTCATTTGTACCCTGCAAGCAGAGCAAATCAAGGTCATGGAGCACTGCCAAATGACTTTTTTTTCCTTTTTCACAGTTAGAATGGGTTTCAGCACTGACCTTGGAAGGAAAAAGGCTACCAATGAACCAAACGAATGCCAAAACTCAGACATGAAAGCAAAAGGTCCCAAGCTACAGTGCATGAACTGTACTACCACAGAGGATGTCCCAGCCAGAGTCTCTCTATAACAGGACTGTCTTCCTAGATGCTTTTCTGACCCATATCCATGACGTAGCACATACACTCCTTCGCTTTGCATTCTCTCGCTTCTGGAGAAGGCAGCCCATCTTTCAAGCAGCTGACTTACATATTAAAAAAAAAAAATCAACCAGCACTTGCATATGTTGTTTAGCTTCATGGTTGTAGGTTGGTATGTGGTCTGTTTCTAACATGCAAGTCTTCAGATGCTTTGCAGTGTGAGTAAGCATTAATGAAACTGGGATTTTACTAGAATACTGGTGTCATAATATTTCTTACAACAATACATAGAAGCTAACATATTTTAGTGACTTGTATGACTTTCAGTACCTGGAATAATTGTGCAATACCACTGTTAAAACTGTACAGTACCCTTTTTGAAGCAGATTGTCAAGGGATTTTTTGACTTGAAGCAGTCAAGTCAACTAAGAAAAGAGTCATTTCTATCTCCTGAAACACTAACAATTACCAACAGCTCAGCAAGACCTCACTGATCTTTAAGGCATTCCCCAAAGACTTAATCATCCTGCAAGTATCCTTCTGCTCTCAGACATGCAGTTCTGCTCAGTGGGGTCAGCTTTTCTAGGCTAGCAAGAAGTCAGCAAGTTGGTTAACATACAGCTGTGCTGTAAAAAGACAGGAGCGGAATAAAAACTATCATATGTTCACCTATCACAAACATGCAACAGTGTAGTGGGAACACACAGCTGGATGCAGCTGGTACTCCTTGTTCTATCCAAGACTCCCCTGCTTTTCGTGGGCTTTTTTGAACGATGCATGGGTAAAGGTCTCGTTTAAGATCTGTAAAACTCTTGAGAATCTCAAAATTAACCATGTACCTGAAATGCGGCAGCAGCACCCTAATCCTACACATGACTTAGTTGAGTGATTTCGATTTGTGGTGATTTAACTAGATTTGGGGAAAATGCAATTTGTGTTTTCTGCAGCAGGTTTATGGGGATTGCAGAAATAAGCCTTCCAAAATCGGATAAAACCATTCTGAAATCTGTTTCTAGTAAATTAATGTGTCTCATTGCGAGAAAAAGACATTTTAGAAGTTCATGAAGACAGAACTCATTGCAATGCACTGTTGGCTGACCTTCATATGCTTCTTCTATTCTGTGCCCCAAAAGGCATTATATGCTTGTAATTTCCAATATGGGAACAATTTGAGTTGTAATTAGGCAAATCTCAGAAGGTTCCGCCACTGATTTGTTCATTCTTTCAATATTATTCTATAGGACACACCAAAAACATTACATTAGGTTCAAGCAGGGGACAATTAAGAAAACTTTAATCCTGTTACAAGGGTATGTAAACATATCATCACTTCATAATGGTGTTATTATACTTTACTTATTGGGCAGATGGGTTGTATTGGTGTTCTGGCATTTCGCATTGCACATGCTCTTGCCATATTAACAGACACACTTCCCATTCTCAGACCCATAGGATGATAGTTTTCTGCTAGAAACTGTGATAACAAATATACATCTGTCAAAAGAAGTGACAAACTTAAGAGATTGGGACAACTTATTATCAATAAGCCTTTGGTTATGATGGAATAAGTCAACAGACTAATATAATACTGAGAACAGGTATTGACTCTAGATGGTCTTCATTTTAAAAATCCTTTATATGATGAGGGGAAAGTGTGATTTGTCTTCCTCAATATGGAATATTTTTGCATTTTCTTTTCATGTTTGCAATTTATATATCATTTCTATACCATTCATAAACATATAGTGTAGGTATAAAAATTGGTTCATGTGCTTACACGCGTGAACACCTATATGTATGTGTGTGTGTAAGGTAAGGGATATATAGGATACACTGCTATATGTACTAGTTGAAGATTAGTTGAAAGTATACTGGTTAACATAGCTGAATTTAACTTAAAGATATTGTGAAGCCTTATAATACTTACTCAACATCTGTTATTGTGGAATGTTTTCTCTATACTTTAAACTCAGAAAGACAATTTCTTCTTCACATGACATTTAAGAACATTACCCTAAAGCGATTTCTACAATCAGAAAGAAAACAACAAACTAACTGTATAAATAGTATGTTCTTTTTGTCAGGTGATCAGTTACTATAATACCATAAACTATGGAGAGAATCTTTCACCTTTACTTGAATTCCAAAGTGATTAATCTCTCAAGGTATCTATTTTAACAACACAATAATATCAGAAATCAGCTTATGTAAATAGATGTGGAGGAATTCAGTATCAACTCAAAATTATAGACAAACACAAATGAAGAAAATTTAACTCACAAATTTTTTGTGAACCGAGTTAAGGCCAACAGCTCACAAGATGTAACATAAAATTGGCAATGCTAGGTGAAGTAGTACTCCAAATTTACATTCTCCTTGATGTGACTATAACACCAGTTTTTATTCACTGTTGTACTTGTGGTCTTTTTTCAAGAAGTGCACTAGGATTTATCTGGGTCTGTGACTGGCGAGATGACTGGGAAAGTGCAGAATAACAGGGGAAACAAATCTTGATGCTTCTCTTGGCATTTCTTTCCTGCTGCCAGTAATCAGAGGCATAAGGACTTCCTAAGCCAGAGATTATTTCTTCATGTTATTAGCCTTTGAGTACCTTTTTTCCATGAATTCATCTAATTGCTTTCTTAAATCCACATAAACTTGCAGGATTACAAGTGCCGCAGTTTAACTATGCACTGTTTATTTTGAACTTGCCATCCCACAACCTTCTCAGAAGTCCCTTCATTTTTTGCTTTATGATAAACAGTGAATAATCACTCCCTGTTCACTAAAATCATGCCACTTCTAACATGATTTTTACCCTCCTCAGTCATCCAGCACACTAAATTAGCAAAACTGTGTGCTAAGAGGACTTGAATGCATAGAAGTCTTAAAACTAACATTCACTGACTACTTATTAGGTCATTTTTAAAGTGAAAAGTATTTGCACTTCTCTAGAAGAAATATGTGTTTTTCTAGCTTGTTGTCTAAAAAGATGTGCCTCTCTTCTTGGGGCTGTGCTCGAGGATCAAACTGATGAGCAAACTGATAGCAAAGACAATTAATAGCACCACAGTGTGGTTGTAATTCAAAATGTATAAGACAGACCTCAGTCCATTTATACAGCACACGTGTGTACGTGACAACTGTCAAAACCGCTCCTTTAGAAGGAGAACAGGTTGTGTAGATTTAGCAGGTGATACCTCCCCTGTAGCAGGCGTCCTTTAGGCATAAGCCAGCCAGCGATTTAAATAAGTCATTCTCCTCCTCCGCATAGTGAATCATATCACGTAGCTGGTGTTTGGGCACTGCTAGTCACAATGTGTCTGTTTTTCCAGCTGAATCTGTCAATGTGATGGTAGCATTCAGAGACCAGAGCCAGCATAAAATGGTGAGAACAAAAGAACGCGTCCCCCTACCAACAAAAGCAAAATGCAAACAAACAAACAAAAACCTGTTACTCATTAGCCTGATGCAGGATTCCCAGCTTACAGAAAAAAAAAGCAAAACACAAGAAGATTGACTTCAGTTTTCATTGCTGAACTCTGACATGGACTGTCATGTACAATTACACTTTGTAGGTGTTTGACTGAGCATTATTTCTTTCTGCAAAAAGCAAGCGCTCACTAGCTCTACCAGCCAGCCTTTGAACGGGCTTTGTGGCTTCTCACTTTTCTCCATTTAAATAGACAGCTCCCACCTAAATGTGTTTAAAAGAAAAGTCTTCCGTTGCATTGATTTATTTGCAAACAGGCTCAGACTAAACCCTTGACTGGAGCACACACAGTACGGCAGTGGCTAAACTTTTGCTCTTATTCAGGTCTGCGGCAGAACACCGTGTTGAATTACCATCTTTGAAGAGCAGAAGCAGAAGGGAAAATCCTTAATCCCTGAAATGCTCAGGACTGGGGCCTTAAGGGTGTCATGGAGAAGATGCACTCGGAACTCTGGTCAGCAAATCGCAGTTGCTTTCTTTGGGCTCTGCTTCGAGTTAGTTGGTGTGAGCAGAGAATTCAGATGCATGAGATGAGCTCTCCTGGAGAAGAAACTTGCTGGGGGTCACTCATGCACCCCCACGTGCCAGCCTCCATCTCAGGCATGTCCCCTTTCTCAGTCTGTGGCTCCACGTGCCAGAGATGCTCGCTGGCCTGAAGTCTCATAAACCAGCCAGCATCCTCTGGCCACTCGGGAGCCACCCTGTCCCAAAAGCATGCGGTGCAACATCTCTTGAGCCCAGGAAGGTGACTTCTCCACAGCTGCAATTTGATGCTGTCAACCCTCTCCTTGCTGCTGTCACAACACCCACAGTGTGTCCCCCATAGACACACACACAGGATCCATCACATCAGTTTTCACACATGCTGGAAGAAGAGCAAAATTAAAGATGCACCTCCGGTCAAATGAGTAGGGAATACTGGTGGGAATAAGGGATGCTGTCCAGGGCAAGGAGATGTGGGAAGGAAAGGGAGGGCTTAGAAGCACCATCCAAAGTTTCAAATTCTGGGAAATGATTGCAGTTGTTACCTGCCTTCCAGTCTTGGAGGTTCACTTTGCAAAAAAAGGGAAACAGAGATTTTATTTCATTCTATTTGAATGTCAAAGCACAAAGTGACATGGATATGTATAGACCCCCCTCCAAACCTTGACAGGGATGCCATAGCCCAAATTCGAGGTCATCTCCAGTTCCCAACACCCCACTATAGTCACAGAGCAAAAAAAAAAAATAAATTAGAGGTATTTCTTTGCCACTGTCCTATTTAATGTCCAGATTCCAGATAACTGGATCCCTGACCTTATAATCATGTTGACCACACCATAGCATGGCTATGCCTTCGGCATTGTCAGAGTAACACAGTGGTCACGTTTTACAACAAAACTGCATACAGCAATGACCTAGTTATTAGAGTATTTTTGTCAACATAAATGTTCATCCACTGATAGCCACAGGCAGCTGCAAAAGCACTGTTTTCTCAGGCCACAGCAGTGAAGTCATTTTGGGTTTTTTTCAAATAACACTATAAAACTCTGTGTTATGTACACATAGGACTTGGGCAACAGAGACATACACTGGAAACAGACCTTAATTAGGATTACACAGAATGTGAGATTAACAAATGCAGAGGACTTAATGAAGCTGTAATACTAAAATGCTATTCATTTCATCTTCAAAAATTAACAATTTCCTGGTCTGCAACAACAAATATAAGAGTAGCCCTTAAGCATGTGTTGTGCCCAGTTCAGCAGCATGTCCCATCAATCTGGTATAGATCAACTCCATTGAAGTTAGTGGGGTTACTGGCAGAAGACAGTGCACATACAGCAAAGCTCAGGAATGAATAAGTATTCAATTAATGCTTTTAGACAGGTTTAAATGAATATTGACAATACATTAATTTGTAAAACTGACCCAAAATTTCAGAAGATCTTCCAGGTCTAGTCTATTGAGCATGTAGACTTTGATACATTGACTTTCTGTTATTTCTAACTCTCTGCAACTTTCTTAATCTTTTAGACACATGCAAAATTTTAATTGTCTGATATACTTGGTCTGCCTTTCTTTGAGTTCCTCTGACCCCTAAATTTCTCTGCCTTGCTCTCTACTTAGCCAAGATGTAACTTTTAAAGAATTGACCTTTTAAAAAATGTTACCAGTGCCTGGCTTGGTCTTATTTCATCTGCTCTTTGCATCCTAGTAGAAGAAACCAGAGCCTCACAGATGCAGAAGGCTCTCAGATGCAATGACTACATCCCTACCAATAAATTGGGCAGCTCCAAGCCCTATTCTCTGGCCCTGGGAGCAGAAGCGTGCTGTCATTACATTGCCACATGCATTTATTAAACTCTCCTGGCCTCTAAAATAAGGAGACTGCATCCAAACTGCCTTTTTGATGGTCCCTGGCCCAGGCTAACTCCTGAACCAGGACCAGGAATAGTACGAGAGATTTTCAGTAAGCCCAAGCCAAAACCATGCCAAGGATGGCTCTAACAACAACAATGACAGAAACAATGCCGTTCAGGGCCAAGGCAAGACCTCTGGCACTGCTGATTTATCAGTACGGACACCACAAAGGGATATGGCTAATGGCCCGAGAAAGACAAGCAATCCTAGGCCGTACCTGGCAGCCAACACTAACACAAGCAGTCCTTCAAGCGCAGTGCAGGCTTCCCTGGGAGCACTGTACTGGGAGAGCGAGGATTCCTCTGCCCTCGGCACACTGCACCTTTAACCCCAATCGGGTGCTTTGTTATACAGTCTTCTAAGGAGTGTACAACAGCACCACATCCTTGCTACTGTCCTGTTTCTTTTCTCGGTCGGACCTGCTGTTTCTCCTGCTTTGCTCCACCATGCCCCTCAGCCCATGCCATTATCTCCAGTACCCTACCTGCATTAGCCTACAAATTCAGGCTAAAAGAGACTTAGCGCCGCACAAAGATTAACAAGGCTGAGTATATTCACAGAGTATGGGCATATGTCCCACTGAAGCCAAGAAGAACTACAGGAAAACCACCAAAGAAAGAATTGACTGCAGTAAGATTTGGATCTGAAGCGTACTCTATTATGGCAACATCATGAGATTATGTTACTAACAGTTCCTGAAATATCTGCTGCTGAAAGATAGATTCATATTAACAGCATGTGCCGTTTGTTGGGAGCATTGTGATAAAAAACAACTATCATATTGCTAGAAGTTCAATGCTTTATAAAGGCTATGTGTCATGTAGCAGTCTTATATCATCAGTGACAGAGACTGAATGAGAGCCTCTTCTTGGCTTCAGAGAGGAAAGTCTAGCACTTAAACTGAAAAAGTTACAGAGTCCCAGCATTTCTCACTGTAATATCTACTTTTTTGTCTTCATTCTCCTGTCTTCTCCTCTTGGCTGATGACACCTGTCCTTCATCAGCTTACAAGGCCACTATTGATGAGGTCAAAGTGGACAAACCTGTCATTGCTGTCACTTAGGGGTGTCGCAAGTCTTGCCCAATGCCTGATGCATCTGCATAGCTCCCCACCGCTCCTTCCTCCCAAGGGCCACCACCCTCTTGTGCAAACATGACACCTGACTTGAGCCCTACAGCCCAACTCACACCCAGGCACCTCAGAGGGGCAGTACCTCTTTTTGGGGCAACTGCCTACAGGGACTAACAATCATGACTCTCCAGCCCAGTAAGCAGGAAATCTTGTGGAAAAAAAAGGTGAGTTCTGGGTCCTGTCCACTGCTTGTGAACTTCAGCACAAACCACTGCAACAGTCCATGGGAGAGCAGGGAGCACCACCTGCTTTCTCTCTCCCTCTTTAATCTTTTGCTGATGAATCTGGCATTTTTTTCTGCCTCTAGGAGCAGCCTCAAAACCAGGGAGAAGTGTGACTTTTTCCCAGTTTCCAAGCAGCCTGGCGGTTAGGACATTTCCAAGGAATGGAGATGTAGGATCCCTTCTGAGGGAGGTAGGCATGAAACCCCAGTCACCCGCAGCCTGGGTAATTACTCTCATTACTTATAACTCAGGAGCAATAGGTAGTACCACTTCTATCGTGTATTTTCTAGTTGAACTGGTCATGACAACTGCGTGGGTTTTGTGGCATCTTACGGTCAGATTGTTTTGAGCATGCCTATGGGATCAAGCATGGCCCCTTGGCCAGAGAATCCCAGCTGGACTTAGGCAGAAGGGCTTCCCTGTGTTACTCCAGCATCTGCAGGATGAGAAGTGTAGGCACATAGGAGCTTTACGTATGAAAGCCAGGATGGGTACCTACCCACAAACATTCGACAACCATCTACTTCACAAGTGGTTTTGAAGCTTGCACTCTTAAACTTAGCTCCTTACTTTCTGGCAAGACCCACCCTAGGAACCTAAGACCTTAGATAGTTCTGGCCAACTTTATATAAACAAAGCAACACTTCATTTGCTTACTTTAAATAATTTGCTTACTTTTAAATGATCAGGTGAGGAACTGGATATTTAACTAACAGAATGTCTCAGACAAGTCTAATTTTGGCTACTGCAGTATTTCCCCACATTAAAGAAAAATCTTTCTCTTTTCTACAAAGATTTATTATATTCACATTTATTTTGGCAGTAATAAATAATAATTCTGGCCTCATCACAAAATTATTTTGTTTGCTATTCTAGCAGTTTGCTCACAGGATTATTAAGTAGCTTTTTTTTTTCATACAGCAAAGCACTTCTCCAATGGTGACCATTTTAGGACTATCTTTTCCATAAGAACAGGGTAGATCTAAACTTTAACTCATTGCAGTGACTCCAGTTGTTTTGGATCAAGAACCAACAGCCCTTAAAGCCATCTGACTGGGGAGACAATCTACTGAGATAAGCGCTTTCAAACTAAGTGTCCTCCCAAGAACTGAAAAGAAGTGCCTAGCAATTTTATTCAGACCTACCAAAAGCTACCATTGGCAATGGAAAGCAGTAAAATGGAGGACTTGTCCAGAATAAACTAGAATTGCCTAATCCCTAAAATCCCTTACATTTTTGGTTCCACTAGCCAGGTCAGATATTTTCCCATTCTCCTGCTCCGACACATCTCAGGACCTCAGTTCTGGTTGTTGTTCTTTGCCAAGCCACAGCTCTGTGCCATACACGATTTCACAGTTCTTTTCCGGTAATTAACATAATACCAAAGGGCAAGGAGGGGTTGTGGCTGAAAATTAATGCTATAGCAAAAGCCCATTAATCACGGCTTTCTACAAGCCAAATTAACTACAGAAGGTAGTGCTGATAACATGACAAAAATTAACTACAGAAAGCTGCTAAAAATATGTAAATACAGTCTAAGTCTTTGGAACTTTTGCCTTTAAAAGATTTTAAACAAACAAAATAATTATTTCAGTTATAGAAAACAACTTGTCCACTTTTTTTCCTATGCAGTATTAGAAACAGAAGATTAGCCAAACAATATCTTGGTGGATTTTATTTTCTATATTTATTGGTTTCTAACCAGGATCTAATCTGTGAAGGAAAAAAAAATTCATTTCTGATGTAATCCTGTTGCCTACAGATGTGTATTTAGTAATGAATAATTATTGACTGCTAGCTATATGAAGCTAGAGGAGAAGAAAAAATCTTTCCCAGTCTAATTTACGGCACTACTTTTCAGTTAAAAATCACAATATCCTTAACATTTGACAACAGCTTGTATCTTCTGAATAATGGAAAAATTCACTTTGGGGGTTGCATGTTAAATAAAATGCTGAACACTTTTGACCATAATCCAGAAGTCACTGAAGTCAACGGAAAGACTTGGACTTTGGATCATGTTGCAACTTTTCCCAGGAGAAGTATTTCTCTTCCTGAGGTGGAAGAAAGAAACTCCCATGCATAAAATTCACTTATAGAGTAGGCATAAAGAGAGTGTGCTGATCTCTGAAAAGGATCCATATGAGGCACAAAGGATCTTTCATTTGCAATTTCATGTTTACAAGAATCTCATATAGTAACTAAACAAACCAAACAGTTTCATCAAAGGGAAGATATAAGCCAACTTTCCCAGGAAGCCAATTAACAGTTCCAAGGACTTTGTGTGGGATTCATCTGCCATAGCTTACACGTCTGACATTTAGAAGTCTAAGCCTGAACTAATTCCTAGGTTCCTTTTGGGTCAAAGTGAGAAGCAGCCACCCTCGAGAAGCTATTTATCTTATCCTACAGTAGATATAGCAGTCAGGGCTACGTGCTGGTGATGCCTCATTCTCTGTCTGGGAACGAAGGAGAATATTTCAATTTTCAGATACAACTTAAGGTCTGTGCAGCCAGGTTTGATCAGTCCTACTGTATGAGTGAACATTAATGCTTAGATCGATAAATCACACAAGAATATACCAGCCAAAAAGATAACAGATCTGTGCTCTTCAATTGTTACACAAATTGAACAAGAATCTCTGATTTAGCTCAAAACCTAAAAAATCCATTTGGATGACCACTATTTTTTATAGACTACTGGGGGGAAAACTATGAAGAAAAATGTGGAAGGAAAAGGGAGAAAAACTGAGAAAAAAGAAAGATTTTGTACATAATGTTTTTACTTTTGGAGTGAAACTCAGTAAAAGTCAATTCTCCACTGACATTTATTTCATTATGCAAGAAAAAAAAGTAACTACAGATATTTAATCAAAAACCCAGTGTTCCTTCAGCTCTTCAGACACGTTAACTTAAAGCTAATTTCTTAAGTGGACCAAAACATTTTTTATAAAATGCCTTCAAATTTAAAAAAAAGTAAAGTTTTGACATGAAAGTTTCTGAAATCTAAAGCAGATACACTCTGTGTGTGTATGTGTGTGTGTGAGAAAGAGGGCGAGAGAGAGAGTTCATCTGCCTTATCAGAAATTATGCGAGAGATTCTAATCAGGCCCTGACATGTGAGGCAAAAACAGATGTTTCAACCCACAAAAAGCTTTTCATAAAATGCTTGAGGTTTTGTTTTTCTTCCAATGCAAAAATTAAAATAAATAGTCATATTCTGAGATTTTTTCAGTGATAAACAGAATGCACCAGAAATGATTTTTTAAGCCTGATTCATTCTGGTTATATCACAGACGCTTAGATCCTCACAATCACGGGGATGGTGACTGGTGGAGAAAACCGACCATTGCTGGAACCAGTACGTCATTTAATGACACTTTTTTCCCAGAGTTATCAAACATAAACAGTGAAAGGAGGAAAAGGAAGGGGGAAACAGCCTGGCAGAGCCCACCGTCGCTCATCCCAGTGCAAATGCAGAACGGCTCTCCTGCCTTCGGAAACGTTCCTCTGGATTTACACTGGAGTAAATTAGAGAAGAATTCATTGCAATAATATAAAACTGTTTACTGTTTTAATAGGAAAGAAGGTTAAAAATACAAAGGGAATAGTGAGGCATCTTTTTCACATTACCAGTGTTTTTAAAACTTTATCAGACTCAAATTTAGCTTTTAAATGTAGGTCAGAATCAGAGCCAGGTTCCAAGTTCACCAACCCACCCATGTTTTGTGCTTTCTGCTACAAAGAGGGGTAAGTTTATTAAATCAAAGTTCATGGAACTGGAATCTATAAACCCAAACTTACACATCCTGATCATTGTCCAGTGTTGATTTGTTTTGTAATGATTTAGAATCACCACAAGGCAAAACAGTGTCTGAAAACAAACACCAGAGAAAAGAAAAATACAGGAAAGAACTTCATAGTACACCCAAATGCTTCATGAGTAGAAATGTGTAGAAATTTATCAAACTCAGAGAAAGCTTATTAGTCCTTGGAGAAGTGAACACAAGTGCTATATTCCTGTAAAATTTGGAGGTGACTGAATAACCTCACACTGGACCAAGTACAGGCCCATTAAAATCGCTGGGAATCTCTCCATTGACTACAATAGGCTTTGGATCAGGTCTCTTCTCCTTTTTTAGGCAAGCCAACACAAGATGGGGTGAAATCCTATCCTCACTGAAGTCAACGGGAGTTTTGTCACTGACTTCATTTGGACCAGGATTTCACTCCTCCTCCGTTATCAGCATATAAAGTGTGTTTTCCGGATCTAATCTGCTGGTTGTAAAAGAAGATAGGAACAAAAAAACTGCAACACCATCCAAAACTCAGCTTATGTCATGAAATGACAGTGTTACCATGTTTCCACATGGCATGTGATACTCAAAAGAAAAATGACAATGGAATATGACGCAGCACAAGTGCATACTAGAGACTAAATTATCTACCAATACTTCTTCATATTGCAAAGTGTGGCATGAAAATTCTGTGCAAATAAAAAATCAGGAGTCACATTTCTAAAAAGACTGACCTACCTACACAGTCCTGCTGGCATTTCTGTGGTTGGTTATCTTGCTCAAGTCACATGAAAGATCTCAGAAACAGAATGTTTGAGTCTGATTTTCCATGCTTGATCTTCACTCTCCATGCCCAAATAATAAAAAAAAAAAAAGCTCTGCAACCAAACACTTTTTCCTTAAGTTGTTCTTAGATATGGATACATAAAATAGAAAAACACTGACTGGATGCCCATCCCATCTTGCCAGTTGTTAGGTCTAGTGCTTTTGGGGGGTAATTGTAGGGTTGTGTTCCTCTCAGAGCAGTCCTTGCACTGTCTCTTCATAGGGTCACATAGTCATTGGTCTGGGACAAGGGATGCGAGGAGTGGGGGCACGTCTTTTGGACCTTACCCCCACCAGCATAACGGTCTTCTGAAAGCACAGCTCCAGCTCAGACCTGGGTGCCATTCTGAGGAGATGAGGAGGTGCAGCAGTGCCTGCCCCAGAGGACACCTCCCTCGACCTCCTAAACGAGTTTGAACCCGACCTGCTCGTTCGCTAGGAGCCAACCCGGGAAACACACCGAAAAGCGAAAAAAGCACATAGTGACATGAAACATCTGAAATCTCTTGTGGTCCAGAGGCAGGCACATGAAAAAGGAAACAATAAGGAGCACAGTCTTTTTCGGCACAGATTGCAGATCAGAGCCTGGAGACTGGGCCCCAGATGAGATGCAGCTGACGATGCACTGACTCATGGATCCACTGACAAGTAGCAGTGTTAAAACAGGGCGTAAAGATGCCACAACTCTGCATGTGCATTTCGGCAGCCAAGGCAGACACAAGCGAGAGCTTCAGCAAAGCCAGCAGCTCCCAGCTGGTAAGGCACAAGCCCAGAGATGCAGGGTTGTGTTGAGACTGGGGCTATCTCCAGTCCGGTAAAATAAATGAGGACTTTTGCTCCCCCCACCAAACAGTGCCTAGGAGAGATGGCTGGCACACCCCTGGAACCATGCTGGCAGTTTCACAGAATGGGTTCACCATGAACCAGATGGTCTCAGCCCCCCCAAACCCTCCTGACTCCCTCCCAGGCCACCATACCACTGCTGCTATCACCAGATTGAATGATAACACCTGAGGTTAAGGGCAAAAGAAGTGTAAACGAGGACAGCAATAAGGCTTCTTCAGGTGCAGAGCACAGAAACCCTCTGAAGGAAGCATTGGTTGCAGCAAGTGCAGGAAAGGAAACACTGAGCAAAATCAGGAGTAGAGCAGAGCGGAGAGGCCAAAACAACACCTGAGGCAAGAGGGGAAGGACGTGAAGTCCAAGAGGCAGCTTGGGGGCACACGACAAGGTGTGCTGAAAACACTTGGAAGTGATTTCAGGAACCAAGAGCAAGCCTGGAGAGTCCCAATGGTGTGGTGATGACTTCATTTGGTTTCCTGTGATGTCCTGGACCTGCAGGGATCACAGTAAAGACAGACTGAAAAAATCCACGGGGGGAAAAAGCGTTAAACATTTCAACATGAGATGGCAAGTGGTACTAAGACAAGCCACATCAAAATGAAAAAGTGGACGAACTATAGTGTTTGTCAGAGTTACGTCTTCATAGAGAAATAACCGATGCTTTAAACACAAAGGCCAGAATATCAGGGGCAGGCAACGGACACTGTCAGCAGACGGGTGGTAGTGGGCACAATTTTGCAAGTGCTTGAAACTACATCAGGTATTTCAGTCCCCAGGCTTCAGCATGATGCCCTGCAGCACCTCAGTTAGGCAGACACCAGTGTAGAGCAGACCTGGCTGAAATGGGAACAGGGAGAGGCGGCACTGGGAGTGCTGAGAAAACTACCGGCACCCCACTATGCCAGTAGACACTGCGCAGAGCTATCGGTGGGCCACATCCCGGGCACCGCTGGCCCGAGAGCAGGAGGACCAAGCACGCAGCACCGCCTTTCCCTCAGCAGCTCCGAAGCTGGGTGAGACATGGGCACCCAGGATCGCTGCGCTGGGCTGTGCCCACCACGGGTCCCACGCCCCAGGCTCCAACGAGGGGGATGCAAGCCGATACACGGGTGTTTGAGGGATGCAGAGGGCTGCACAAGTCCATCCAAGGATGAACTGAACTGGCGTGCACATCATTTTCCAGTGTCACCAATTGTAGACTGACGAACATGCAGGCCAGTCTGAAAGTTTTTTTGACCATACTTTTTTCCTCGATGTGATTTTGGCAGCTAGTTCCCTAGGAATCAGATCTCTTAGTCACTGTCTGTCACTATTAAGCCAGTGTTCTTTCACGCTGTAATTGCATCCCATATGTAAAGTTACTCCGAAACGCTGCCTTTGATAATTGTTTTTTCTTCTTTGTGTCGGGCAATCCTTAAAGACACAGGCACAAGTGAAACAATAGACTAAGAATTTCTTTCTGACACACTCACGTGGATGCGATCCAGTTGGCCGTTCACAGTACTTTAAAGACAGTGTATATTTACCCACCCAGCTCAGCTCCAAGGTAAGCAGCTACGCTCATTGCTAGAGTGGTGACAGGCTTTATTTACTTTTGCTGTAATGAAGTGAATTCTGCCATAAAAATGACCTTTGTTAACTACAGGGATATGCACAGGAGAAAGATTGACACCATAGAGGTGGACTGTGGATCACAGGAATCTGCTACAGGGTCATGATATGGCAGCAAAAAGCAGGGAAAACAATCACTTTAATTCCATGCTGAAAATAGTAATGCTCTGGGTTAAACACAGCAGTACTGCCTCCACACACGGTTTGGTAAGAACCTTACGCAAAGTGTCCAGCTCTGGAATTCACATTTTAAAGCAGAACAGAAGTTGGAAATGTTCTGGAAAACACATCTTCTAACAGGAGATACAAAGAGTTCAATCACTTTAGGCCTTCAACGAAACAGAGAACAGTTTTTAAAGCTTCTGAAGTGGAGCGGTGTGATATGAGCAAGCCCTTAACTGTACCAGAGAAAGGCCCTACAGGATCACTTGGCTGAAAGTGTAAAGTAGAAAAAAGTAAACTGAAAATAGGACACAAATTCCTCACAGTGAGAGAGTAATTAATCTTCAGAACATACTACCCAGGGAAGTGGTAAATTCATCATTGCTTGGAGCCTTTAAATGCAGATTGGATGTTTAAGTGATGTGCTCTAGTAGTTCAACAGCAAGTTAGCAGCCACAGTATCATTCACTTGTCTAAGTGTAAAATAATTCCAGTTCCCCGCACTGCAAAACTGCTGCCTGGAATTAGGCAACCCTTGTCACACAGTAGGTCAGGCAAACTGGGACAGTGGCCCTTTTCAGCCCCCAAATCTATGAACCCCTAAATCTCATTCACCTGTGAGCAATTAAATTGTCTGGTTTGTCAGTTCATCTCTAACTTTGTTATGTTACACACTGTGCACCTTTAATATGGCACAGTTACTCTGTGAGTACAGTCTGCAGGTAAAGAGAAACTAGAAAAGAAAGTGCATATGTGAAGGCAGCAGAGTTAATTTGCAACAAAAGTTTGAACCCTGGAATGTTGTACCTCTTAAGTGCCAGCTACTCAATCTTAGCACTTCAATAATTAATTATAGGAAGTTTTTGCTTACATTACTTTTTAAACCTATGAATCACTTGTTGGTGAATTCATAAATCTCACTGCTTCAGCCGGTAGAATATAGAGGTTTCTGTACTTTGTTAACCAGAAAGACCCAACAGACTTAACAGAGACATCTTAAATATAGCTTTCCCTAGTTGACTGAGTACATTGCCTTAAATGGGAATTTTCAATCTGTGGAGTTGCAGTCCCTATTGACCACACCAGAAGAAAGTAATTTTGTAATGGAAGTATTGCTGGATAATATTATACGAAAAATCAGACTAATAAGTTAACTCAGATCTCTGATAACTCATGACTGAGTTTTGATATGTCAGAAATGCAGGATCCTGAACACTGACGGGTCAATGAAATGAGCAAGGTCCAAAGGAAGTTTTAGAAAAGAGGGAGCAGAAGGCTGTGAGCCTCCAGAAACATCAAAGAAAAAAGGGAATGATGAAGCAGCTGCCTGTTAAAGGGAAAAAAATCCATGAGGTATTTGTATATTCTAACTCTTTATGATGGATAGAGGTGAATTGAATTCTGAACAGTAAAACAACACTTGATCAGGAACTGCAGGTCATGACCAGTTTCTATTTATTCCATGTAGACAAACACAGTACAGTCCATATAACAAAAACACTTGCATCTTTCCTAACAGATATGTTCTGACAATGGGAAAAATATAAGAGAAATTTGCTAATAGGAAAAGTGTAGATAAAAAAATATGAAAGACAATAGAGAGTTCTTCAAGAACTTGTTAGATGACCAGAAAGCATATGATCAACAAAAAACACCACATTAGCTGAAGGCTTGCCTTGGTTCAGTAATATACCGAATGCTTGGAATTTCAGAAGCATTATTGAAGAAATGGGGAAAGGTATCAGACACAAACCAAACCCTACAGATTAGCAGTTGTAAAGAGCAGAAGGTGTGTAAAAAGGGCAAAAGATCCTAAAGGAAAAAGTCATAGTTGGCATAACTAGTTGTCAGAAGAAAGTTAAATATATTGAGACCAAGGAAAATGAAGGCAGATTTCTCAGTGACAAAGCCAAAATTCTTAACAGCAATAATGAAAAGAAAGAAAAATTAAATAAATATCTGTTTTCTGTTTGACCACGTTGTGTTTTAATCAACTAAGTATTTTTCTTTCAAAGAGGGGAAAAAAGGGTGCAAGAGAGGAAATTAGATAATATCTACTAAGGATGCACATTTTAACACCATCAGCCTGGATAACTTGAACCCAGGAATCCTAAAGGATTTGCCTAAAGAAATCACTGCTCACTTGTTGATTATTTTTCCTAAATCCCAGAATATCAAAGAAGTCTGAAAACACCAGACTTAATGATCACCTTGTGCAAACATTTGAGAGAGGTAAACTGTACCTACCAGAGTTACAATACTGATTATCCTGACATGACATCAACCTCAAACAAAATAACAAAAAAAACACATATGGAATTTAACTGATAACAAAATAAAGGACAATAATATAATGAATACCAGACAACATGAAATGCTTTATGGAAAATTGTGCTGCTTAAACAAACTTGAGTTCATTCTCTCAGACTTTTTTTTGGATAAATGTAACTGTGTAGATGTAATAAAATTTTATAGGGTGTTTGACTTGGTACCACACAACATTCTGATATAAAACTCAGCAGTATATAGTACTAAGAAAGTGCATATGAAATATATTGAGAATTATCTAACTGATATGCCTCAAAGTATTTGTAAGTAATATCACTAAATAGGGCTGGGGTTTTTTCTAGAAAGGTCACAAAATGAGGTCTATAAACCTGAGACTTACACCATACTATCCTCAAGTATTCAAAAGGAAATATAAAATTACTGCAGATAAATTTTGTGGACAATGTAAAGACAGTTGGAATGGCAGACAAAAGTGGGGAGGCAACTGGAGTGAACTGAGCTGCTAGGTAATCTGGGTCTACTCAAAGAAAAGGCTTTTGAATAAATTCTTATGTCTAAGGAGAAAAAAATGAGCTGTTCCTATAAAACAGGAATGGTCTTCTGGAAAGCAGCAGTTCTGAGATGGATTTTAAAGCTGGAATGGGCCAGGCTGAGGTCCCAGCATCAAGTTGTGGCAAAAAAAATGCTGCTGCGGCTCTGAGAAACCTGCTAAGGCGATGTTTTCTAAGAAGATTGAAATCCTGCTGTATCTTTGGTGGGGCCAAAGCCAGTACTCTGAATAAAATTCTGACATTTTAAAAGAATGTTACACTATCCTTTTCCCCACTCCTCCCACGCCCAACAAACACAGGCAGAGACTGAAGAACGCCACTACATATACCACCAATATAGTATTAATGATCATGAAAGTGTTGTTGTGGGTAGCATACCACAGCTTTATGAGAATAAAGTCACAGATTTTAAAAGTGACCTTTAATCTTCCAGAATACACAAGGAAAACTATTGCAAATAGCCAAAACAAAATAAATTTTCAGTTAATTATTTGATTAATTTTTATGCTTAGATATATCAAACAACAGAATAAACAACAGATGAAAATGGTGAACTGCCTGAAAGTAAAGTTTAGGTGCTTCACTGCTATCTGTGATTCAGTCAATCATGACTTTTGGGCTCTGAAAGGGGTTAACTGAATTATACATAAAGAGGCCAAACTAGATGATCTCATGGTCTCTACTGACTTTAAACACTATGGAAAAGGACTTTGTGATTGGAATGAGATGTTCTCAGATGGGTAATCGCAAATTGAGGCATTAAAAGCACATCACTGGAGAGGTTCTAATAAACACATGAAGAGCTGCTGAATTTAAACTTTCGTAACTTCAAAATTACTGATCCAAATTTCTTAGATTTTTGTCAGTTTATATTCTATTCCCTTTGAGGCAGGATTATTTCTCCCCTATCTATAAAATACCTCATGCTGAAGCTACTTGGAATTTTCCTTTCTCACCATGGAAAATTCTGACTTTTCATCAAAAAAAAGAAAAATGAAAAAAAAATCTGTTTTCAGCCAAAATGTTATTTTTCAGGGGAAACTTTTTCCCAGGAGTGATCATTTTTTCACCAAAACAAATTGCTCTGTCAAAAGCAAAACTTTCATCCAAAAACAATTTTGGCAGAAAATTTTCAACCTACCATATTTACAATACGGGTGGTGCTATAAATAAACAGACCAAAACCACATTCACTTTAATCAGCTACATGCCAGATAAAATAAAATATTCCTTCACTTTACACTTAAGCTTATTAAATTTGAGCTGTGTGGGATGGTTTAAAAAAAGTAAAGGTTATCTCTGGTTTGTATTCTGTAGCTATGAAACCGGATCACCTTTTTATCTCCTGTCTGTCTACAGTGGTGATTGACATTTGGATTTTAGCTTAATCTAAAAAAAAAGTAAATGTGATTTGTTTCCTACAAATGGAAAAGCTAAATAATCCAAGTGTGCAGATGTCATCTATGATACCTTACCACTATTGATGGAGCGGTGGTTTTCCCGGGCAGCAGGAAGCAGATTTGAAGTTGTATCCCACGCCACGTGGATGACGACAAAACTTGGTGCCAATCAGAGGCTACCCTTGCAGGCACTGACATCAAATGCACTGGGTGTGTCAGGTTGTTACGAAATACACTGCACGTTGAAAGTATCTAGAGTCACTTGCAGTATTGAAAGAACTGGACTAAATTCCTCTATGCCAATTTCCGACTTTTCTAGTTATCTTGCTTTGACTAATTTGTGTCAGAATTCACGTTATTTACTCTGTGATCATTTTTTCATTTCAGTCACTTCAGTTTAACTGAAGAGTGGCAAGAATTTTCTAGGACAGGAGCTCGCTATCTTAAGGTCACACATTTTATCTACGCAAGTGAAAAAAACCAACACAGGTCACATGTCGCATAGTGCAGTGCACACAAATGTCACCTGTTGGAAGTCACTCGACCATCCTCCCTCCAAACCACTCTGGATCTCGTTTTTTGTTGCTACAGGACAAGTCAGTGCCAGTCTAAGAGTGATAAGACAAATTGTTCCAGGCTCCAAGAAAAACCTACAGGGAAAAAAAGAATGAGCGCCACATGTAGACATCTTTGAGAGAACATGCAGGAAGATAAAGTGCTGTTCGATCTTATTAGATAAGACTATTGCAGCTGGCTAGCAGAAAGAAGAAGAAATAATGTTTTGCCAGTCCTTTAAGTAAATAAATAAAAACACTGGTGAAAACCCTGCTCTTTTTCTGAGGTTAATCATCCCAGAGCACAGTTTGTCCTTGAGTGATGTGTGATGTCTGGCAATTTAAAATAAATCTCTGATTGGCCAGGAGGATATAGGTCTGGTCCCAGGATTTTCAGTGTCCAGTGTGAAGAGATGGAGAACCAGTCCCTAGCTCCTGAGGTAACTCCATCCTGCAGAGGATGGTCATGGCTCCTGTGATGGATGAAGGCAGGCAAGTTCCGAGGAACTCTGGGACAACCATGCTTCCTGAAGAGGTGGCTCTGAGCTCTATCCTCTCCTTTCTTATCCTCCTTCTCTGATCTTTTCTACATCATTTCCAAATCTCTCATGTTTTCCAACAGGTGTCCACTGCAGGGAATCCGTCAGTCTGCAGGCTACACTGCAGAAATTATTGAAGTTCCAGACCAAGCTCCTTTTGGCAGCACTGGTTTTAAGCATTACCTACCCATAGCTGCAGCTACACACGCAGCACTCCCTGAAGGCAGAACCCACTTTCCACCCACAAAATCAAGCATCCCTGAAAGGGAAAATCATAGAATCATAGAATCACTAAGGTTGGAAAAGACCTCTAAGATCACCAAGTCCAACTGTCAACCCAATGCCACCACGCCTAGGAAGAAAAAGTTTTGGAGAGGCAGGAGGGACAGAGTTTCTGAAAGGGGGAGAAAGTACAAGGGGTGGAATCTTGGCCCTTTCATAGTGGGAGTTGCTACTAGTTTCAGCTCTTTCCTGGGCTGCAGCGAGCAATGCTTGCTGAGCCTTTGTCCTTTTGAGGAAGTGGCTTTCCACAGATGAGCACTGAAGACCTCAGAAAATCTGCTATCCCAACTGTTTTGCAAGATGATAATCCATTCTTCATGAAAGATGAGAACCTGAGGACACAGACATCGGTGTCTGAGGACTCCAAACAGTGTGCATGACAGTGACAAGTGACACAGGAGGGTGAACATTGTATGGCAGTAAGTAACTGATGTTTCAGGCCATGGTATGGCAAAGCAAGCAGCCACACTCACACCTGGGCAGCCCCACTCTTTCCATGCTCCTTGGCCAATATTGTCTGGCTATAGGCCCGGTGTACTCCACTGAAATTCAGACAGTGTAAATTCAGAGAAGAAAGCAATCCCAGTCACCAGCCAGGATATAAACCTCAGCGTTACCACTGATGTCAGTGCAAAGGCTTAGACAGGTGTTTTCAAACCAACCCACACGTGTCCTTCACAAGCAACTTTCGACAATGGCCCAGTCTCACTGAAACAACACTCCTCTTGGCTTCTGTGAGGGATTTGTTTGTTTCAAGAAACCAGGACTAAGTCCGTAAAGTTTTCTCTGCAGTTACTCACTCTACTGCCAGTTAATGCTCAGTACAAATTGCAGACCACAAAATTTTGGATGAATCCAAAGACACAAAGTCAAAGTAAGCAGGGAAAAAAAAAATTGTTCTGGCAACCATCCAGTCACCAATGGAACTGGAGGAAACCCTATCATATGAATCATTTAAAAACAAGATCAGTCTGGACACAGCACTGGAAAATGTACCGTGGGGAACAGACTTGTATTGGCAGGGGAATGAACAGGATGAGCTAATTCTGTAGGTCTCTTCCATCTTCAGTTTCTGAGGGCCCAGTCCTCAAGGGACCTTGCAGGTTGGGCTCATGCCACGTCAGATTGCTTCGAAGAGCATTAACACAAGAGCTGTGATAAAGCTAGGACCGACCACATTATCAGTTTTACTATTCAACTTAACTCAGTAAGAACCTTTGAAAAGGTCTCCCAGGCAATAAGACCTGATCTAAAAGGTCAGAGGAATTTTGAAAACACTTGATGAAGAGTGTTTCAGAAAGCATCTCTTCTTTGACCAGACAGAGACTCAAGGCTCAAAATCCCTATCTGATACTATGCCTGTTTGGAGCTGGGGTTTTGGTTCAATGTAGCATCAGAGACAAGGCCCAGCTGTGAAGCTTGGAGCTGGAGTCAGTCTACTGTGGTATCTGTTTACATCCAGAAATTTGGTTTGGGACATTATCTAGTCAGAATATACTGGCAACCTGCCTCATCACATTTGAAACAAATGCCCTGAATATTGCTAAGTCCAAACAGCAACAAGAAATCTTCTTGGAGAAGATGATGGAGTAGAAAAAGACTCTGAACCTTCTTCCCAGTCGCCACTTCAAATAAACTAAAGTGTCAAGCGATTGTTGTGATCAGTATCAAAACCTCAGATCCTCCCTTCTCTTCTCTGCTCGTTTTCTACTCCCTGCATATAAATTTGACTGGAAAGGTGAGAACAGGCTTTTATCTACAAAGGCCATGAAATGAGCTAGGAGATGTGAGGTTTGTGTCTGTTTCTAGTCATCACTCAGTTTCTCTCCCAGCTCCTTAACAACTTCTTTTTGCGATGGTTGTAAAGGAAGAAATAACGTCTACTTTTTGCGAAATGCTTTTGAATTCTCAGCTAACTGGTGCTTTAGCAGTGTGGAGTGCTAGTGCTGCTAGTAAGGAGGAAGGAGAGGAACTGTTGAGGGTGGTGCAAGTGGGTAATGGGACAAAACTAGCAAAGGGATATTTTAGGCTAGAAATCAGGAAAAATTTAACAATGAAGCCCATTAGACTGTGGAATAGGCTCCCAGAGGGAGCTGCTGGCAGCCCCACCACTTGAGTCATTTCAAATAAGGCTGGACAAAGCACTAGAAAATACACTGTAGGGAACAGCCCTGGGCTGACCTTCAGGGAGCGGAGGGGAGGGAGGGGGGGAAACGGACTGTGTGACCTAACAGGTCTTTTCCATCCCTAACTTCTATGAATCTGTTACTGGCTAGTGAAAAATGTGATGTAAGGGCAGCCTGCAGTGATTGGCAGACTAAATGAAGGTCAGGAGTAATTTTTTGGATGCCTTGAGCACAGTGCGTGTCCCAAGCACTGACCACACTCACTCGGCATGTTTAGCCACCTGGCAGCTCCATTGTAGCCAACCCAAATAGTTCATATAATATTGAAGCGAAATAGCAAACAGCCATCATTCTCAGAAATCTTCACTTTTCCTGGGATTCCTTTCTTTCTTTTTTTTTTTCTTTCAGACAATCCGAAAACAAGTGATCGAGTTGAGGTACTTGCTGAGTGAACCCAGCCCGGTCAAGGCTGACTGGTGTCTGGTGGAACCATTGCTGGAAACAAATAAGCATTTACAAGAGGAAAGTCCACCCGCTGTATTTGGATACCAGCTCACGCTACTCTTAGGGCAGCAGACTGCTTCTGAACTGACAGGCAGGCCGTCATAAACCTGGGCTAGAAAATCACACTTGACCCCCTGTAGACAGACACACATCACCCTGCGCTGTCCCTGTTGCCTCCTCTGTGACTTCTTTTCACAGAGCCCTTGGAAATAAAACCCTATGTTGCAAGCACCTGGAAAGCCCTCACTAGACCTCATTCCCCTGCACTGCCAAAAACACTTTGTATCCTGCGATTACCAGTGCTCTCTCATTCCTGGGGCCAGAGTTTGGTGGCAAAACTGTCTACTGATTCACACATGCTAGTTTTGTGTGTTTTGCCGGTGCACTTGGATTGCCATTCCTGATCTTGACTTGGCCTTATGCAGGCTCTTCTGCTGGAAGGAGGCAAGATGAGTGCTGGGCGTTGCTAATGAAGAGAGCACTCTAACTGGCAAAGGCTCTTGGTAAGGCACCAAAAGAAAGATGGGATGAAAAAACATGGGTGAGAGGAGGCGAGGGAAGTGGAATCAGCCAATAAAAGAAAAGGAAGCATGACTAATGAGGGTAAACGGAGAGGAAAGAGCGGATAACCACCACTGACAGGAGAATCTAGTCAAGCAGTGAAAAAGCCAGAGGTGCAGAGTTAATGCACAAGTGGTCACACACAGCTGAAACACAGCTTTTCAGCTCGGGAGGATTTGCTTTGCCCTTACTTTGGAAGGTTGCCCAAATTTTATGTCAATTTTTACGAAGGCATTTTTATGGATTCCAAGCAGCAACAGCTCACTGTCCTGGAAGCATGACCTGATGGACCTGCGTGATCCCTGAGTCCAGCCCGTCAGGCCCTTGGCGTACACTGGAGCTGCTGCGCAGGGAGACAGGCTTCAGCAGAACGCAGCAAACCCAAGCTCTCATGGCACAGAGGACAGCCAGGAATGCAGCCCCTGCTCCATTCCCCACCAAAAGCAAACACCACAGCTGACTCCACACCGTTTCGGGAATCTGAGGTCCCTCCCTTTGATAGTCCCTTTCTATGGTCCTCAAATACAGGCAGGGAAGTGAATGTTATGCCCTTTGACTATATGCCAGAAGGTGTTTCCACTGAATTACAGCCCTCGGAAAGTTTCCTTTTCTGTTACAAGAAGAAAGCAAGGAACAGCACAGCTTTACTTTACTCCTTTGCTTACCTGGCAAAGAATCCATAGGTTTATTTTTGTTACCTGTGGTTTTATTTGTCAGTCCAAGCACATCAAATCAAACATAGGTTTTGATCAGGACAGAACTTGAGGGGAAAATGATACTTTCTCTCAGTATTTTGTAGATCAGAAGAAATCAAACAATGGCTGTAATTTCAGTGATATAAGCAGCAAGTGATGTGGGAAGAGGGATCAGATGATGACAGACAAAATTAATTATGTGCAACAAGACCAATAGACCAGAGGCTGCTTTGGGAAAGAATGAGCCAATTTTCTCTGCAACCTACATGAAATAGACAGCATACTCTACAAATTTAGCAGTGGGAAAAAGCAACATTGCCTTTTTTACAGACAGATTCTTCAGAAAAAACACATAAAGAGACAGTGTGTCTGAATCTTGTCTACCACCTGCCAATGTTTTTATTTTAACTATTTGCTTGTCACAGAGGAGCCAAAACAACTGAAGTCCACATGAAGTCACGACCTAAAGTACATTTAGTCATTGACTAAAATTAAAAACACTAGGTTGGATTTATGCTATTAGTCTGTTCAATTTACAAAAAGAGATCTTTCAGAGTCACTCACAGAGAGAGAGGATGAAGATTCCCATTTTTGTTTGGGCCTATCTTTTATACTTACACCTCTGAAGTACAAAGTGCACTTTCAGGGTGAGCACATTCAAATACTGCGGTCAAGTTTATTGCTGTTCCCAAGCTTCATCTTCTTTTTGTCAGTAAACGTCAATGTCTTTGGCCCGTACCTCAGAAAGCAACTTATACCTGCTTTCACATCAGACATGGTTGGACCATCCAAGCTCAGGGCTCCATGGAGCTCATTTGGCACCAGTCTGTTATGAACTTCCCATGTAGTTTCAGCAAAGTCATATCACCTCAATATCCTCCTCTGCAGAAACAAGGATCCAATTTCTCCTTTTGCTCATACCTCTCATAGCTGCCACCTGCATCTCTAACAACCTTTTCTTCACAAAAAGCCCTCCCCTGGACCAAGGTTTCTCAAAAAAGGTCACGCTTTCAGCGCAGAAGACCTCAGGTCCTGTCCCCACCAGCCAGCAGGCCCTCCTTTCGCCCACAGCTGCAGTTTGCTGCCCTTGAGCACAGCTTCTCAGCAAGAATCAAATGCTCTTTCTGTCAGGCCAAGAGCAGGACAGGAGAGCGAACATGAATCTCTGTCTGCCCAAGACATAACAAGCAATTCAGTCTTAAATTTATCGAATATCAAAAAGGCAGAGGAAGAAGCTGCTAAGCTATTTCCTATGGTGTTCTTTTTCTACCTGAAGAGACACCTCATAGACATTTTGATAGCACAACTCTCCTTTTTCCTTTTCAGTCAGCTGAATGTAAGCCTGTTGCTCATCCATGAACTATGCTGGAGCAGGCTGTTTTGCATTTGATAATGAATTGCAGACCATCTTTAGATAGAGATCTTTTGGACCGGTTTTTGGCACCTCCGAGGGAACATGGTCTCCACCTGCTGCTCCATCTCACACAGCCCTGTCGCGGGCAGACCCTGACACCTAGTGCGTCCAGATGTGTACTGGCCCTGCGACATGCCCAAAACAGCTGGCTGGACCCCCACTCCTCACCTGGGACAACCTGATTTCTCCATAACGCACTTTCCTGCAGTCACTGAAGGAAACACACTGCCACCAACCAGCAGCAGTTTTCCTGAGAGATGGAGCTGTGCAAACATTCTCCTAGGACCTGGTTCAGTTTTCAAAAAAAGCTGTTTTGATCTTAATTTCCATTTAGAAAATGACATCTCTGTATTTCTCTGCTAGTAACAAACCAGCTAAGTGGATACGGGGGCATCCTGATTTGATCTCCTGTATCACAGAATCACAGAATCAAAGAATCACAGAATGGTAGGGGTTGGAAGGGATCTCTGTGGGTCATCTAGTCCAACACCCCTGCCCAAGCAGGGTCACCTACAGTAGGCTGCAGAGGACCCTGTCCAGGCGGGTCTTGAATATCTCCAGAGAAGGAGACTCCACAACCTCCCTGGGCAGCCTGTTCCAGGGCTCTATCACCCTCAGAGGGAAGAAGCCCTTCCTCATG
>Ga0065711_1026562_pt1 | contig 65762 bp, 28 predicted proteins | sample Hoacrofraction12_FD_59098 | JGI IMG/M metagenome (GOLD analysis project Ga0065711, IMG submission 59098) | Hoatzin crop microbial communities from Cojedes, Venezuela - Epithelial fraction 12 v2 (version 2) | ecosystem: Host-associated > Birds > Digestive system > Esophagus > Crop | place... | reverse complement strand
GAAAGGAAAGGAAAGGAAAGGAAAGGAAAGGAAAGGAAAGGAAAGGAAAGGAAAGGAAAGGAAAGGAAAGGAAAGGAAAGGAAAGGAAAGGAAAGGAAAGGAAAGGAAAGGAAAGGAAAAAGAAAAGTAAAGGAAAAAGAAAAGTAAAGAAAATAAAAAAGAGAAGAAAAGAGAAGAAAAGAGAAGAAAAGAGAAGAAAAGAAAAGAAAAGAAAAGTAAAGAAAAGAAAAGAAAAGAAAAGAAAAGAAAAGAAAAGAAAAGAAAAGAAAAGAAAAGAAAAGAAAAGAAAAGAAAAGAAAAGAAAAGAAAAGAAAAGAAAAAAGAAAAGAAGAAAGAAAAGAAAAGAAAAGAGGATCCAAACCAGAAATATAAATAACTCCTTTAAGGAGGATGGAGGCTTTATAACAGTTTTAGCCATCTTACATGAATGCTCTCTGAAACAGATTTTGGGTAATTCCTGGGTAGGGCTGAGGTAGGCAGAAAGAGGAGAGTGCAGGCATGCACAGGGACTGTCTGCATGGCTGATTGGTGCAGAGTGAGGCAGAAGGACTGGGGTTTGATCACACCAGTAGGTTATGGTTCCAGAACTGTATGTCCACCTCAGCCCTTCATTGGTAGTGAAGCTCACCTCAGTGGCTGGTCCTAAGTCTGCACATGTTTGTTCTTTTTTAAGCATGAGGCTTAAAGTCAAGAAATATTCTTCAGATTCCCTCTGCTAATGGCATTGTGAATAGGAAGGAGCACTAGATATGATGCAGATTGACTATAGTAAAGTTTTTGACATGATCGCAAGTGGTGTTCTCAGAGGTAAAGCACTGAAACACAGAGGAACTGAAACTGTTGTCAGGTGGGTGAACAACGGGTGAACTATCCTGTAGGAGTAGTCATCAGACTGGAGTCACTGTCAGGTTGGAAGGGTCTATCACCCAGGTGCCTGCAGGAATCTGTCTGAGGTCCAGGGCTACCTGCTGAGTCTTTGAAATAAGTACATGTCTTTGTTAGTATGGGCCATCAAAAACTTGGAGAATCCAGATTAGTATTCGAGGTGATCCCAACAAACTGGAGAGGTTGTCTGGTGTAACTAGCATATAATTCACAAAGTACAATATTAAGAACTACACTGGAACTAGAATAAATCAATAAGGCAACTACAAGAAGGGAAAAGACACAGTAAGCAGTTCTGCACAGTGGGTCGGTGGACCTTATGGTGAATATAAACATCAACATAAAAAGTGTAGAGAAGTATAAAAAGTTATTGTCCAACTGAGTTATATACAAAGAAGAGCTGTGAAGACACATTATCATTTGAGGGACTCTGTACATGTTGCTTAACACTTAACTGCGGTGTGGTGGCCATAAAATCATTTGGAGCAACTGAAAGGTACTGGCAGGACAAACAGAAATGAGGAGAACAGTCAAGAGAATGGTCCAGAAAATGTGAATTGGATACAAAAGAAGACAGAGAATAAGACTACTCCAATATACAAAAGATATGAAGACATAAAGGAAAAAAATATTCCTCTCCACCAGTAATAGAAGCCAAAGTAGTGGACTCAATATGGAATAAGGGACATTTGCCAAAGAACCTCTTTAACAGATTGGTCAAGACATGCTTGATGTTGCTGTGGGACAGGGACATGGCTCCTTCCAGTCTGTCTTTTTAAAAAGAATTCTTGTTCTGGAAGAAAGCAGGCAACGCAGCTTCTATTAATTTACATATTTGGGTGTGATTTTCAACACACAAGAATTGATGTAGTAAGACAATTGCACTCTTGCTTTGGCATAGTTAAGTATGCCATCTAGCAAGGCAGATGAGTCTAGCAGAACTCTTCAATTCAAATTTAAATCACCTGTCATACTTCACTTCCCCAACTACATTGTAAGACAGGTAATTTCCTGAGGAAAGGGCAGAGCAAGAAGCTCCTTAGACCCAACCAGGCCATATGGTCACCAGTTTCTGGCTCCAGAGTGCAATGTGTAATCCTGCAGAAGAAGAGCAAGATGATTGGAGAGAAAGATGCCCAGCCATATTTCAGTCACCTGCAGTTAGCCTAGACACAGGTATGAGAAACAGTTCTTTTCTGACCTTCCCACACTGGATCACGTACAAACGTCCTGGTGTGTTTGCAGAGCTTTAGAGCTGCAGAGTTCTGCTGGACAGGGTTGAGAGCCAGGGACCAGCTCTGAAGTCTACCTTGTCCAGAGGTGTGGGTGATTGCAGGGTGGTTGTAGACTGACCTATGCAAAGAGTTTGGATAGTCCCATCCTGATGCTAGAAGGTAATGGTGAAAATAGCTTGAGATGGGCTATGCCTCTTGTAAGCCTCTGTGGGTTGTGTTTGATGGGCCTGCCAAACAATGTGCCTTTAAGAGTGTTTCAAGGACTTCTGGAATAAATAGGGTCTTTATATAGTGCCCATGTGGGTATATTTGGAGAAGGTCAAAGGTGCCATACAGGCCTGCAAGGTGAGGCCTGAGGGCACTTCAGCATGAGGGGCATGTGTTCAGGTGACCATTAGCAGTGTACACGCGGCCTAAAGCTGAGCATCTGCAGAGGACAGGCTATTAGATCACGCTTTTTATAGAATGAGCCCCATATGTTACGGAAATAATATTATAACGAGAATTAGTCTCTTCATTTCATGAGTATCTTATCCATATTGTAGTAGCATTCATGCAAAATACCATATGAAGTGCATATACACACCCTACAAATATAAAGGCCAGACTAATTGGCATCAGAGGAATTTTGCACTTCTTTTCATAAATGAAGTTTTATTCTAAATGACATTTGGACTCTAAAATGTTGCATAGAGGAGATGCTACCACCAGCTAGAAAATAAATTTGAGGGAAAGATTACTTTATCCAGGTCTATTCAAAATCATTTCACACATTTATCCATGTAGCAGATCTATCTGATATTTATTGAATGTAAATAATGCTGAAAATAAGGAAAGAACATTCCAGTGAAGGGCTGCAAAATATTTAGTCTATCTGCTCCGAACAAGCAAGTGTAGCTGCAGTATTTGCATACATAATAAAGTACATTTCCATGTTTTGAAAAATGCATTTACAGTGTTTATTAAATGTGTAATTTTGTCAGCAGAAAGAAAACAAAGGTTTAGCAGCTTCTGACGCACTGAAGGGTGTATACAAATTTTACATTGTAAGTTGCTTCTAATAAGTAGTTTGTTTAGTTTATTGAGGAACATTTAAAGATAGAGGAAATGAATAAGCATGAAGTACAGCTGGTGTATTAAAAGGGAACCTACATGACAAGTGCCAAATACCCTGCAGCAAAGAGGTTTAATAAAACAAATAGAAAAAGCACCAGGATGCTTTCTTTATTGCAACATTACCAATGTGTAATAAAGAAACGAAACATACAACAAACAAGGCAAACTAAAATACTGATCCTGCGTTAGTGAACTGTTAATAAATTACACTGATGGCCCACTGTTAAATGCAAATAGATTTGTGAGCAGTAAGTAACAAATATGAAAACTCATCTAAAGTAGTTGGTGTAGATCTGACTGAAGATAATGCCTTCCAGGAATTAACCACCTTAAAATGATGGGGAAAAAATCAAACTAATTTCATGGCCTATTTGATGGAGATGGTGAGGAACCTAAAGAGTAGACTAGACTTTGTGTTTACCACTCTGTGAGGGCTTCACCACCACCAATAAACTGGGTGTGAATTCTGGGTGATGGCTTCCAATCAGTCCAGAGTTACTAATCAGTCCAGTGTTATCATTAAGGGCTCGACCCAGGTGAAAGTAGCCTCCGTGTCTGCCAGACCACGCTGAATTTAAAAAAAAACCACAAAAACCTCCATGAGCTACTTGGGACCTACAGCTACAGAAGGTTATTGTGACTCCAAGAGCAATATTTCCCCTGGTGGCCACAGAATACTGGGTGAAGAATGAACAGTCACCAGCTCGGCTGCAGAGCCTGAATCTGCTGGGCTGTAGCCGCAGATTCAGAGCGCTACTATGGGACTACACTGCACGCACTCAGCGAAAGCCGGGACTTGCAAACCTGGCTGTGGCTTGTGCAGTCACACAATAAACGAACAGCAGCACTGAGAATAGAATTCTCTAAGTCCTACCTCCTAATCCCATTCTTCAATCAGTAAAATAAAATAAAATAAAAAAACTCCCTGTGTTGTGGTATTACTCCAATGCCCCATGGTATCAGGAAATCTTATAATCCACGGACACATGGATAGTTCATAAATTTAAAAATTTGCTTGACATTCAGTCCTTTCCAGGATTTTAAATCAATTCAAATGCATTTCCACAAATGTCTCTGCTTGAGACTTTTACAGAATGCTCGCAGCTACAGGTTTGGCTATTAAAGGTACATTTGTGTGTTAAACAAAGTTGTCTTCCCTATTAAAATTGACAGCCAGGTCCATATGTTCCATAAAATAATGGAAAGGGTCACTGAGAACAGCTCTGCAATGGATCCCACAGTTCTCATAACCTTTTGGAGTGTGCTTTCGTAGTAAATTCATGGGAACCTTTTGAAGAATACTGCTCTGCAATTCAGTCTTACCTCTCACTTACACAGGGTGGAAAAACCAGCCTAACCCAAATTCTGACCACTTTTACTTATACAGGATTCCAAATACGCGCAATAGATTGCTTGCAACTTTGAGAAGGAAGAAAACAACTTTTCTGTCAAAATGGTGTAGGAGCTCGTATTCAGTCTGCCTCAGTATTTCTTGGGTTTAGTGGCATGTGCTCGGTCCCTTGGTGCCCCAGAGATGCCCAGCAGTACCAGCACAAGGGCTGCTTTACCCTGCCCGTGCCAGGTCACCCACTGCCACCCTGTCTGGCCATAATCACTGTTCAGGCAGTGAATACAGAGTGCTGCGACTTGTGCCGATCGGGCAAGGTGAAGAAACACCCATATGTTTAAGCCTCCTGAGGCAGTCAGTTGAGCAAATGTCTTGGGGTGTGTGCCAGCCACAAACTGACCAAATGGCTGCTCACCAAAGATGGCTGCAACCACAGAAGAGAGATAAGGTAGACAGCTAACTTGAATATACAAGGTAGGTTGTCAGAATAAGGGACACCCAAGTTTACAAGGCTGAGAAGATCCAAACACACTTTTTCCAACACACTGAGAGAGTTTCCTCGCTATGAGACTCAAGGTGAGGTTGGCAGGACCATTCTCCACTGTTGGAATTGATGATGTATTACACGATTGTGGAGAAAATAATGTAAAATGACCAGGTCCTGAGAGGAATTAATAGTGTAGATACGGAGAAGTGTCTCCTGGATCTGTTACCTGCAATGGAGAGAACCACTTCCAATGTCTTTTGCCCCAGTTCACATAAACTAGTGATTGGATAAAACATGTTAGAGCTTTAATAGACCAGGACCTGCTCTATTTGTCAAGTTTCTCCGCAAAAAATTTTTCTGTACAGTGAAAGTCCCACACAGATGTAACCATTCCTGTACAGCCGTCTGAGGGGTAGGACTCACCCCTGTATTTAGAAGAGATTTGTTCTTCTCCCAACATTTTCTGTATTACTCTGGGTTCAGAATTCCACTTTAGATGCCAGAGATGCCAGGGTTGTATTGGAAGTGGTCCCAAATACCTTTAAAAATATTATTTCATGTATTGTGCACTACTATGGTAGTCCATTTAGTGTCCTCTGCCTTCTACCCTACTGCTTCTTCTTTTCTCAGAAGCTAAGCTCACATTATCCCCCCTTTCCCATCTGATGTGGAAGGTCATCTAATGCTATTAGTAGAGGTTTTGAAGAAAGGTTGTAGCAATTCTATCTGTAAGGGAAACTAACTGCTGTCAATACCACTTATCGATCGGTGATTCCTATCATTTATTTTTTCTGGACATTATGCAAACATGGTAAATTGGCTGGTCTCAGTGTCATCTGACTGGTTTTTCATACACTCAGCAGTAGAACATGCCTAAGATTTCACTCATGGACACTGTGTGTTAGGCTGGAAGTTACGTTATTCCTTTTCATTTGAAGATCTCGGATGCATTATATGGGGCATTGTTGTCACAGGCTATGACAAAAAAAGATGTTACAAGAACATACTTGAGCAATCAGTGATAGTCTCCTGCATTTTTCCAAATATAAGCAATCGGTCCTGTAGCCAGCCTAAAGCTGACAGCTCAATAGTTCATTTGAATCTAATTAAAATATCTTATAACTCTAACACTTTGAGTAAGACTATTTTTACTATCTGCACCGACAACTTCATATGCTGTGCTCGTGTCAGCCCTTGCAGACAGGGTGAAAGTAGGTTCCAGCATCACTTGGAACTGCAGCTGCTGCAGAAAGTTATGCATTTCCTCTTGTGTCACCTCTGGAGCATGAGCTCCAGGACAGTATTAAGAGCAGTATATTCTAACAGAGGTCCCATACTTTAAGTAAAAGGTTGTCTGAAATGCACATGGAACTATTTTCATGCTGTCACCTATACTTGGCTTTTTTTCCGAGAGTTCGTGGAGCTCTTCCCTGTGATTAATGGTGCCATTTTACTTAGAGTTTCTCGTTAGCTTACCACTCTTTTAAGCCAATTTATTCCAATACAGCCTTCTCCCAGGCTTGGCTACTCAGGGAGCTGCTGCTTTGCTAAGAACATCCTTTGTGCTTATTGCTAGTCTAAGCAAAGGCAGTCAGGTGCAGAATACAGCATCGCCAATGACTGCTTCCACCATGCTGCTAGTTCTCTCCTCTATGCCCCTTCAATTACACTTGAAACTGCCCTATGGTCTCCTGCTTCTCTACCTGTTTAAGAAGAGAGGTATGGATGATCCTTTTTTTCCCCAGTATGGGAAGAGTTCAACCAATGTTAGTCCTCATTTTCTGCTATTAAGCACTAACAAGCCCAGAAATCCTTTCAGATTCTGTATCTTAGATCCACTCCTAACCTGCTGAATTAACAAAAGATACCACAATTTAAATTGTGTTTAACTTTAAATTTGAATTAGCAAAAATAAAAAGAAACTCAGTTACCTTTGCCATTATTTATTATTGTCATACATGACCTATTGTAAATCTTAATTAGGTCTTCTTGCTTTTTGCTGCTGTTCTGCCATTGGTTTTTTAATGGAGATTTTTTTTGCTGCTGCTACTGCGCCGTTTGGGATAATTCTGTTTCCTCCTCTGCCAGCGATTAATTTTCTTCTCTGTAACCTCTCAGCTGACGTTTACTTCCCCACTAAAAAAACCTGCTAAATTTCCTACTCTCTTCTTTCAGTGGGAAATTATCCTCCACCATCTTAGATAATCACGAGACTGTTGCAGTCCAGACTTATTAAAACTTAGCAATTTATTGTAGCCAAAGTTATGCGATTATAGTATTTTAGCAGCTAGCGCATTTCTTTTGTGCATAAGCTGTTAAATATAACAAAGGCCTATTGTGTTCAATGTGGGAAAGCAAATAATTTAAAAAATGTGATTAATTGTGTAAGTATGGACCTTTTAAGTACATGTGGTAAGCCCTACGCTATGGGAATGGCACTTACTGCTCTCTCAGCATGAGTCTGATGAAGTAAACAAAAAGTTAAAATATAGCCGATAGTCTCCCTGGCATTCATTAACATAGCATAGAAAGCAGAAACTAGCCACATTTTATATAAAAAGACTCTAGAAATCTGTGTCTACTTACATTGACATTAGTCCATTGGTGGGTGCCAACTATGCACATAGCATATTTTATTTATAGGTCTATATAGTAGTCAAAAACATTCTATCATGGAAATGTGTTATTCATTAATTCATATTTTGCTCAGCCTTACTTTACTTCTTGAACCCATCCAGGTGTTTTTTAAACGATGAGGGTAATTTAATACCAAACAGCATTCACATTCACCCTATTTTTCAATTCTGTGTAACTAAATATTCCTCCTGATTTTGTCTATTGTTTACCTTTAATTAGCTCACATATATTGCAAACTAGAGTTTGCCTGTGTTTTTATGACAAAATTCCACACAATGGTAAAAAATAAAGGTGGAATAAATGGTCAACTTACTGCACAGAGTATTTAACATTAACTTGTTCTCAAGTATCCATTCTTTACATCAGCTGGAATGGTAAACAGTGCTATAGCTAAATGCTTCTGGTGCCTAATTTGTTTTAAAATGTTCATTTAACATGTTTAAAATGTTCATTTTAGCCCACTGTTTCAAAGCTCTGTATGAGATCTAGTCACATATTGCAGAACATAGATCATATCAAATGACCTCAACAAATCCAGCAACATGCAATGTATATGTGTTTTCACTAATAGGTTTCCATGACTTAACCTATGAGGTTTAAGGGAGTTTAAGGAGGAAAAACAAAACCCTTTTCTTGTTGGTTCTTTTTATCTTATATGTGAATGTGAACTCGGCATAATCTAATTTTCATCATGAGGAAAAATTAAAACAAAGTTAAACCAAGAACAATATATCAGTGCTAAAATGCTGTCAATTATTGCTTATTACCATATTTGTCATGGGACTCAGTCACATAGGTCATTTATGAATAGCCATAAAGCAACTTCTTCCACTTGCGAGGCACACAACCTTTGCCATTCAGAGATGTACGTAAATACTGGTGTCGAAGCTGCTTCTACATCACCACCACTGTGGAGAGAGAGAGAGAGAAATCTTACTGCCATTAAGACACACAAACCTTCAGCCTCTGAAGAAATATAATGGTTAAGCCTGCAGTAACCTTTTATAATTGGAGTTAACAAAAGAGAAAATGTCAACATTGTAAATGTTTGCTGCTGGAGTGCAGAATGTTAAAAGCGGGTAGAAGTTTTTTGATGAAAATTCACAAATTTTTGCCAGCATCATTGAAATACAAAAATATTTTTAAGCCTTACTTGCAGGGCAAGACAATTGTTTCCCATTAGATGCTTTTGTTTTCTTTAATTTATTATTGAATTTAATTTAGTTAAATTTAATTTATGTATTTTCTTTTTTTTAAATTAATGACCATGCTGTCACATATCTTCTTCACGTTTCAGTTCTCAGATACAGATAGACTGAAAAATTATGTTTTTCCTCTTCTGTGAAAACTATAAATTCTCAAACACAATATCCTTCCTGAAGTTCACAGTCTCAGATAAACATGCCCTGTTTTGTGGAATAGTACAACATTTTAAAAGGGTTTCAGGTATAGCCAACTTTGCTTGATCTTCCCTGCAGTCTTTCCAGCAGGATTTCAGAGGATGCAACTAGGCATTTGGAAGGATAACCAGAACAAGTTCAGTTCTCCAAATTCCTGTTTAAAAATTTGAATATTGTGTTTCACTGTTTGACTTTTAGAAGTCTCCAACAGAGGTATCACCTATCAGTCTCATTTCTTGTATGATTCTTAAGGCAAAAAATAATTTGAAAAGTCAGTCGGAGTTTAACGCTTTCTGTTTCTTTGGACTGTGTGAGATTTAAGGACTCATCTCCTCACACTTACCCAGCTGTAGCAGCATTCATGATCTAGTGATTCGGTTCCTTAGCTCAGAGTTTTTAGATAGGAAGATTGCAGCTGCTCATGTATTTGGAAGAGTAAAGACAAAGTCAGGGTCATATTCTACAAAATGAGGCTAGGTTAAGTCTGAAGGACCCATCAAACAGACTAAGGGACAGCTGAAGAAAGCCAGAGAGTTTAGATAGAAACATTGCCTTGGGTGAAACTTTCTTATTAGAAACTCTACCCCTGACTTTATCAGCTGCCTGAAGTCCAGAATGAAGGTCCCTCTGCTACTCCAGAGAAAAGCAGCCTTTCTTTAACTGTGTTTTCCTATAAATAATAGTGGTCATAGTCATTTGCCAAACACTGACTTTATGAGTCATGAAAAGCATTTGAGTCTAGCAGGCAATTTAGGCAGAGGTTTCCTTGTCCAAAACAAACAACCTTAATCATTACACATCCTACATTTTGCTGTTATTCATGTCTACATGTATCATAACCTTAGTTAAATTGAGCCTATCTCTAAAACAGTTTAGTACATCTGGAAGTCCCTTGAGGGGCCTGGTGTCTTACACACTGGCAGAGGAATCCCAAAACACTTTGTCAGCAGCACGGAGTTTAGTACAAAGCAGAGCACCAGAGCCACTTTCACTTAAATAAAATAATTTTTAAAAAGAGTAACCCTTCACTGTTTGCATGATTAGTGACCGCTAGCTAGTGATTAAAGCACTTTCCCAGGAAGTGGGAGGCTTGATTTCAGCTCCCTTACCCAGCCCAAGGCAGCCAGACTTCCTTCTCCCTGGAGGAAGGGAAAGCCATGCCTGCAGTGTTAAAAAATTGCATAACCCTGGTGCAGAAGCTGTGCCAAAGAGCCACTGAGTTAGAAAGAAAACCAGGAGCAAATATATCCCTGTTAGGGCACATTACTGAAATGGGAGCTGCCTGTTGACAGTGGTCCTTGTTTTTAGACAATGTTCTTTCTTGAGGCAATTTTTGAAAGGGAAAATATCTCTGCTTGGTGCTGAGGCTATTGTTGTTCAAAGATCACTGTGTTTAGTCAACACCTAACACTAAGGACATATCCAGAATCCGCATCATTGATTCCTCTTCCGATAGGAGCATCGTCCTAGATATGCAAAAGGACAAAAAAGTCTTTTTGTAAAGAAAGAGCTGAGAAAACGATAATATCGTTCCTAGGTCTTTTCACATGATGTACATAATTTTGAACCTGATGGACCAAGGCAAATGAGTTTTGTATTATGTGTATCTCCAGCATTTTTCTAACAGGAGTTTAATACAGAATTACCAAGTTGAAGTCCTTCAAGATACACACGTAATTACTCAATTTCAGATCAAAGCAGAGTTTGTTCTCCCACAATGCCTTGAGATATCATTTTGTGAAGTCAGCCATATGAAATAAAGATGATGATAAAGCAGCGGCTGAATCTTCCAGAAGCCAGTCAAACCTTGTCTTCAACACAACGATGATTCATGCAGACAGAGAGCGTCCATATAAGCTGGTTACACTGCTCTGTGTTTTGCCTGATGGTCCTTAACAATGTTTACTAGCAATGCTGAATCATGCGTAACATACGTGTAACCTGTTAAACTGCAGGTGTTTTTCAGGTTCTACCACACTGAGATGCTGAGGACTCCCCCAGTTCAGTTTCTGATTGTTTACAATCTCCTGCTGTGCCTGCAATATGCTTGAATTGTACTTAAAACACATAAATCTGCCTTCAAAGGCAGCTTGGGAGGCAGAAGTGTGGCTAGGGAATTTTAAATGGAAGGGACAAGCAATGGCTACAAAGAGCTTAGTTTTTAGTAGTAGGTGTTGCAGTTTGTTCCAATTACAGCACACACTAGAGTGTGAAATGTTCATGCCAATCTAGTAAAAGAAAAAGTACACGCAATGCTGAAATTAACACCTTTGTAATTACAGACAAGCTCCTTTACTACTACCCAGCAAGAGCAGCTGAGGCAGGTTTGGAGAAGTGCAAACATAAAGGGTTGTGCAATAGGAAATGTGATATTTTTTGTGCAATCTGACTTGATAATTGGAACCTGCTTTGGCAGCCAGATAAAAGCATTTGCATTTCTGAGCAGAAGAATTTGAGAGTGTACTACATCTATATTTGCGTAACTGAAAAACCAGACAAAAAGGGTTTTTTTTGCAATTAAATGACTCGCATTCCCCTTCTTTCCCTCATGTACCATTAACATCGCAAAACTATACATTTGGCATTCTTCAACATAATTTATAGTTCTTTTTGCAAATCAAGCCAGTAACAGGCGATGGCCTGATACACAGAGGCAAACATGCCTTTCATTTGCACTGAGTGAGCTGTCTCAGACTCATGGCAAAATGAATAGCTGGATATCCCCCCATAATCCCAGTCCCTTACTATTCACACACATTCTCGGTGACTCATCCAGGAAAATATCACTGAATGTGTCTTTTAATTTTATTCATGTTTCCACTGTAACCCTGTAGAGGCTTCTTAGTGCTTGTAAGATTATTTTAGTTAACTTCACTTGCCAAACAGATCTTTCTCCACTTTATTATATCATCATTATTATTTCTACTATATAGGAAGTATATTGCCACGTATCATATATCAAAACATTACTAATGCCATTAAGACAATGCCAAGACTAGTCACATGCTAAAAGTGAAACGACAGCTCAGTTCTTTAGAGAGCCTTGAACGTTAGCTGACCAGTTTCTGTGCAACTAGTGTTGTACGTGGATGCCAAAGCCAGAAGCAGACATCCTGTCCAGGACAGAGGAAGGAACCTCTCTCTTTCTTCTGAAATAAAGGCTGAGAAGCTGAGACTCCAATTTGTAGCTGAGCATCTTTCGAAAAAACATGCTCTCATCAAAATGCTTTTTAGATTTTGTTAATGTCAGCATAGATTCTTTTGTGCAAGATATAATCTGGCAAGATTTGAAAAACTTGCTGCAGAAGCCTTTTGACGCAACTGTAACTTCTTGCTTTCATAGATGTTTTTGCATAAAGGGGAGAAAAATAGTATCATTCAATTTTAGCTGAAAGGACAGAAATAAGGCCACAGGCAATCTTCATGCTGGCATTTCCAAACCTCTTAAACATTGCCTTTGCAACCTCATCATTCATTTGACAATGTTTCTTCTGGTAATATAATGAGAAGCCTCTTTACAACATATCCTCTCTCCCTCTAGGTCTCTAGGTTCAGTCATTTCCATCTGCTTGAGCAGGTAACTGAGTGCACTATGGTTCTGATCTTTACTGAGGTTGGTGTTTTTGTTTTTTTGAGGGAGTGGACAGCAAAATACTGAAAAAATTAAAATATTTTAATTTTTACCTTTTTTTTCACTAGTTTAAAGTTTCTGGTAATCATAATACACTACATATTAAAGAAGCAATGAGTGCATAGGTTTTAGTATTGGCTGTCACTACTAGCAGCAGCCTGACTATAATTAACCTAGGAAGAATTAGTGTTTGGTCTTCCATTACTGCAGTCTGTGTTCCTTTTCATTTGTATATCTTAGTAGAAAATATAGTGTATCTAGTCACCATAGGAACACATTCCCCATCTGCTGTATTATCACATTTTTTCCCCTTGACTTCTGTAGATTGCAGTCCTCTCTACTATGTTGTCAAGATATGTAGGGGCCAATTTCCTCCCCATCTAAAAAGAGTTATGACAGACATGAAAGTGGTCCTGTTTCTTAACTCTTGGAATTCCATGACTTTTCTAGTACACAACATTTTCAAAAGCATACCTGCAAGCCAATTCCTCTCTTCCTAGCCTTTTTAGCAATACTGCTTCTGAAGAAAGCGGATTGGGAACAATGTCAGACTCTTTTAAAGGAAAAAATGCAGTTTCTCTCTGCAAAAGTTTATGTCCCATTATGCATCACGAGCTCCCCTCTGACCACGCCATATGGCTCGTCATCAGAGTCACATGCTGTGGTGCAATGGCAGAAAGTTTGCCAGGAAGCCTGGCCCATATGAAAGCATGGGAACCAGGGGGCACTACTCAGAATCCCATGAGGCACAGCAGGCCAATGCAGATTAATGTTGAACTGACTTGAAACACGGTGTTTGGGTTCAGTTCAAGAAAATAAACCACTTTGATTTAATAAGTCAAATCTAAACATAGACATTTCCAAATTGAATTATTTTGGAACATTTCATTCCAAGAAAAAAATTGTGATATTTCAACTTTTTGTTCCTTTTCTGAAGGAAAATCATGTTGAAATACTGTTTTTTCCTGTGGGATATTTTCTGTTCCCAGCGAGGAAAAAATAGCTTATACAAAACAACAAAATTATTCAAAGTCAATAATGTCTGTGTATTGTATTCAGTGCTTTTGCTGCCAATTATTTTTTAATTTAAAGTGTAGTAAGAATTAGTGTACATACACAAGGCGAAACAGTTCCAGTTTTCTGAAAAATGAAAAAGACTTATGCTCTATACATAAAGGTCAATTAAATAATTTGAATTTAAAAGTGAAAAAGTAACAAAAATTTCATATGGAGACAGAGCATAACCACAGGACTAAACTCACTTGTCTAGGCTTTCGTTTTTGGTTTAGATATGTTCTGGTCTGCTACTGTTAAAGGAAATTAAGACAGTGTTAATAGTTCTTTAGGTTTAGGAATATGGAAATACTGGCCTGAAATCTCTGTGATTTAAAATCAGCCTCTGCTATCACGGGTAATCATACTGTACATTTCTTTGCATAAATTCATCAGGCTTGATTTTAAAGCTATTTAGTTCTTGCTCCTACTAATCCTATTTGGATAGTAATCCTTTTCTGCTACAAACCACTTCACAGAAAGCCACAATTTATTCATGACTAATATTCACAAAATTGTGTTGTAATTATATTCCTTCATCAAAATAATTTTCTTTCTCTGGTGTTCTCCTGCCTGATAAATGAAGTTTCCAGTGCTAGATCTCCCTGAGTTTTTTGCCCATCTGCTCTATATTTACTTCTACTTTCACGCCCTCATTCACATGCAGATGTTCTGCTCTCACTCCCACGTTCAGCACCACTTGCAGAGCGAGAGCCTGAAGAGGCAGTCAGCACGTTGTGCACCGGGTCTTCATTACATTTAATCTCTCTGCTCCACCTTTTTGCCTCTTGTCTTTCCTACTGCTGAACAACATGTTGCTACGTGCTAGCGGGGAGCAGGCTCTGGTGAAATGAGGGAAGGTCCCTTCAAAGCTTAAGTTCCCTAAGCATTCCTCAGTGACCTTCCCAATTTGCTCTGACTCCAAGACTACACGGCTGCTCTTGAGGCCCAGCTTTACTGACAAGGCTCGTAGTAGCATCAGCTGAATTAATCTTTAGACTTTCCTCAGGGCTGGCTGCCTCTCGGGTTTGTATCTCACACTCCCTTGAACATGTGCCAGACTATCTCCTATTTATTCCACGTCCAGGTGAGATAAAGAGTCACTTGCACCAACAAAACACACTTCAGCATTTCTCAGTTTTAATAATTTTAGTATTATTAATCAGATTAACTCTTTGCAGGCTTTTATTCCAAACGTGGTGCATCTCTACATCACAAACAGTGAACTGCATGGAATACTGAATATTGAACGCATATTATAAAAAATAATTTAAAATGCTATTGGGGCACATTTACTGTTCTTATACAGTGATGTTATTCATTGGCAAATCCATAGAACTGACAAAGCTAACACTTGCAAGACCACTCAAAAGACTTGGATAGTTACATTTTCCTAACTTTTAACAGGACTGAACAGCTTTGGCATGTTATTCAAACATGCCTGTCACCTAGTTTGGACCAGGAGTGCGCTTTTGATGCAAATTTATCCCCACTCAACAGGGCTTCAGTTCACACCATGGAGTAGTCTGGGAGTGCACAGAACCTGATCCTGAAACTGGAAACTGGATGACGTGCCCTAGGAGCGCCCACCACTGACCTTCAGCAGCTGGCAGGGATTTGGCCGCAAGATCAGGCTAACACGAGCCGGAGTGACGTGTACCGTGCATGTCGTGTCCTCAGCACAGGCTTTTTCTCTCCCTCCTCATCTGCTCCTGTCAGGACACGCTAGCTGCTAATGAAGACATAGCCTCAGACTCTCATGTTGTGAGCTTTGCTATCTTACAAACTTGCTCACTCCTAAACTTAATTACAAGCGTGTAAAGTTCTAACTCAAGCTACAACCACTTCGAAACCTTGGGCAGAAACTAGTGTGTTTTTTTTGGGGGCCCAGTTTTCCAGCACAGAACTGATGTGGCTGACTATTTAAATTACTTGATACACTGCCCCAAGAGTGGATAAAGCTCTTGTAAGATCATGGATGTTTAACTTATTCGTAGATATTTGTTCATACAACACTTAGTTCCAATCATAACATTAAGACTTTTTGGTTTTTGTGTGCCTGTTAAAATCATAACATAATCATAACCCTTACTTGGGGTAGAGGCTGAGTCAAAATATCAGAGCAGAAGGGATATGGGGAGGCTACATTATTTGGCTGTCAAGTGTATTGGATTATCTCACCTGTCCAAATTTGTGCTTGTTGAAAGGTTTATCCTAAAAGCTGCTGTTCAGTTTAACCCTCTTTGAAGTCAACTAAGAGCTGAAGTCAGTGGGATCATTGTGCTCAAGCCCCAGATTCCCTAGTGCCGATGTATATTGCAATTAGCCCTGTTTCTATAATTACACTATGCAATCATCAGCTGTCCAGGACAAGATCCTTATTAGGTTAATCACAGAACGTAAAGGGGTCAGGGTGCCCTTTTGGCGTGTTTCATGTACCCTGTGCTTTTGTGGAAAAACAAAATCACTAAAACAAGTTATACATGGATGATAATTAAACAGGCATCCCAAAGCTTGCCATGTGCAGTTTATAGCTGTAGTCTAGAGATTACTTTTAATCTTGCTTTAATCCTGCTTCTTTTTTTTTTTCTGTGCTTTTTTGCTGCTGACAGCAATGTTCCTGCTTTCAAACATAATTTGGAATAAGTTATTAAACTTCTAAAGCAAATGCAATTCAGTGCAGAACTCTCTGAAATGATGTGAACAGAAGCAGCTCATTCGACCACAAACTCTTGAATGCTTCCGTCTATAACATTTTAAACAGTTATGCAAACATTAACTCTACTCCAGTTGGGGATAGTAGTGGAGATGAGCTATGCTTTACACAATGTGAGAACTCACTTTGTAAAAAAACGTGTTTTTTTCTTCACCAAATCTTCACGGTTCTTACATCATGTGTCTGAGATAGGAAATACAGGATTTTTTTCATTTTATAAGCTTATAATTTCAAGTTTGCACATTTCTTTTATAAAACAGAACGATTAGAAACTGGGGGTTGGCAAGAGGGAGTAGGCTTTGATAACTTTTAGTGAATTGCATTACGTTCTCATTTCTGACTTTTTACAATAGATGTGTCAAAAATTGTCAAGTAAAGCTTTTTCTGATGTTTACATGGTGCTTTCCTATAAATGCTATAAATAAAAAATCAAAAGGTAAATATTTGCAATCCATATGAAATATAATAAAGGAAGTTACTCAGTCTCAATTATTTAATAAGTTAAAAAGCATACTACTGTTTATATTATTTTCTTACCTTCTTCTTTTTCTGCAGGTTTATTTTTGTTGGTTCACGCTATTTCTCTTCTTCATTATTGCACTGTCTCTAGATTGACATAGCTCAAGAAATCGTGTGATCTGCAATGTTTTTGAGCTTCCAGCACTGCTGCCTGGCTCAAGGCTTAGTCTTGTAATCGCTAGGAGTTTATGCAGATTAGATTACACTGTGGCCACTTTTCCCTCTGGTTGCCCAGAGCGTCACCTGTCCTGGTTGCATCTCATACCCCCACCACTGCCATTCAGGCACTGCTGGACCCTGCTTTCTCCGGCATCAGCGCTCAGTAGCTCAAGATCATGTTTGCTCTTTGAGCATTACACTCTTTCACATGCAAAATTGATACTTTTCCATATGCAATAGTTTATTGCATGGTTGTTTGCTAAGGACAGAAGTAAACAATAATAAAACAAACAAACAAATCAACGAAAAGCAAAGAACGAGGTCTGAAGAAGCTATAACCTTAAGAAGGAACTGAGAAATATCTGTAACTTCTGTAATATATACAATTCCCTTTTATGTTAAAAGCTGTTTGGGAATTTGTTGTCAGAATAATCAGATGGAAAAAAGGACTTCGGCAAAATGGAAGTTTTTCCAAAGGAAATCTAGAGTGTCATTAGAAACATTCCTACTCGCAAAATCAAAATTAAATATACCTTTTTGGGTAGATTTCAGTTGAAATATAATAGTTTGCTTGCTGGAAAAAATTCCTATTTCTTTTTTAAAGTGAGTTCTGCATTAAATTTTGCTTACCCAAAGCCTATAGTACCTCACAAGACTTGTAGAAATGGCAGCATAGGTTTTCTTGTTCCTTCTCTGCAAAATAAATAGGCAGATCAGAAAAAACACTCTCACGCTCATGGTATTCAAATGCCTTCCCAAAGGCTCCATAAGCCGTGATATTTCTCCTCACTCAGGCAGTGCACATTTACACTGCCAAACCTGTCTGTATAGGTCTTAAAAAACCCAGGCTGGCTGCTAGTTTTAAAAAAGATAGAGAGTTGATGAGTATTCTGACACATGGCCTGTTTCAGGTGTGACAGATGTCTCTATTTTTTGTCAGTGCTAACACATATGATTCACATCCATGGGCATTGCTTCAGCTCAGTGACCCCAGGTGTGTTGCAAGAGGTTGTTAGGATATAATACTAATTTTTCAGTGGCAGGCTACATTCACTCCGTTGTTGATTGCTTATATAACGCACATACGAATGCTTTTTCAAAATATATGAATCTTTGTTTACTTCTATGGGTTGATGATGATGGGATTTTAAAATTTTTTACTTTGGACCAAAACTAGGGAATGTAGAGGAGTCCAAATATGACAAGAAAACTTGCACATTCAAATATAACAATAGATAAATGAAATTAACTCTTTTTATGTATGTTACGTTCCAGTTCTGTTCCAGTGGACCCAATCTTTACTACACAAACCAATTCCAATGATATGTGAGCTATGCAACCCCGTGGAAACAATCTGTTTTTAAAGACAACAATTCACTACAAGAACAAGCAACTGAAATTTTCAAGTGAGATTTACAGACTTAGCAGAGTCAGTAGGATGAACGCCTTCTCTCTCTTACAACAGTGCCAAATGTCCAGGAAGTCCCATATAACTGGAAACAAACTCTGAACACCAGTCTGATGTCTTATCTAAATATTTGCATCATCACTAGAATGCTTACGGTCTTTCAGTCCTTCTGGGAAAAAGTCTACCACCAGAAACGTCAGGATAATTTGTGTGCTCTTTTTCCAATTTCTAATAGAAGAACTGTATCAGCTGTTATACTTGACATTGATACTTACCAGAAAACAGGTTAATATTGCCATTTGTTTTGTAAGACACACAAAAATTGAAGGCAATTTGAGTGAAATATGGGCGCAAAAATGATTTGATGTTTTACATTAAAACTCTTCCACTTGTTCCAGAATCTTTTTACATACATGTGTATCTTAGAAAACAAAAATCAGAATAAAGTCTGTGTTGTTTTGGAGGCTGCTTAATACAAATGTATTAAATTAAGTTTCACAGCAATCTCTTGTCATGAAAGATTATCTTAATCATTAGCTTTGTATTTAGTTCTGAATGTCTTTGCTTTATTAAATTTGGCTCTTAATGGCGTATTTTAATTAGTATTCAAAAAGTAGACTCTCTACTGCCACGAACAAATCAAGAGCCCGACAAGCTCCACAATGAAATATATACAGTACCATCCAAAGTCTAACATTAAAAATGTGACAAAATATTATGTAGCTGGCCTTTATGTCATAATGTCTCATTTTCCAGCAACTATAAAAATATGCATTCGATGAATTATTGAAGTTCACTGTCTGGTCAGCAACAGGATTATTATGAAATTCATTATTAATAATGCACTGTAAATATTATGACTACTAGAAACGATAGACATATTACACTGTCAGACTTGTGGGAGAAGATGTACACTCTTCCTGAAGATATTTTCTGACCTGAAACCAGCAGTTACTCAATCTAGTCTCAGTCATAGCATGTTCATTCTGGTGTCACATGTAAGTGAAGATTCCTCCCTAGGGAAGTAAGTAAAAAAATCTCAAACAAAATCACTGTTGAAATTAATGAATATGACATAGGATAACTTTTGAGCTTTGTAGTGAAAATAGTCAGCTGCACACTAACCTGGTGCACTAACCTAGTGCAAATATTCATTATTTATCTAGAAGCACCTGGTTTAGTGGAAGATTTTAACATGACTTTTAAAACAGACTTTTAAACTCTAGTGATGAGGTTTGGAGTTGTAAGCAGATAAAAATAAGGTACCATCAAGGTCCTCAAAATTGTCTAAAGAAGAAACTCATTAGAGTATCTGTTTGATATGGATACTGCATCCCTTGCCTCCCATAAGTGAAGATATTCACTTACACTATCTGCTACTTAAAACCTGCAGATAATTTGAACCTACATGGACTCAGAAATAGTTAAATTTGTATAGCTAAAATTTTTACAAAAGCGATGGCCCGTGAATCTCTCTGATTTCAAGCAGTTAGGCATAGTGTGACTGTTTCAATACGCAGGAGTCATGACATGAGCCAGGAAGTTTATTAAAACATTCTCGGTGGTTTGTTTTGCATGGTATAATTCAGGGCATTACAGCAGGCTCAGCGAAGTTGTTCTTCACGGGACTGCTGTGCTCCCGGGATGCTAGAAGGATACATCCATGGCGTTTTTTTGCCCCAAGATGTTTGAAAAGGTATCTGAGTAATTGCATCATTACTCCAGTAAATGTGTTGCTTCTGGTTACTGGAGTTTAAAATACAATTCAATGTTTAAATAAGTATTCCTTTTGGCTGCTATGCATCATCTGGAAAGATGTGAATTTTTGGAATGGCTCGGTGACAAACCCAGTCTTAGTCAGCAAGGTCTTTTCCTTGGGATCGTATGTGAAGGTTAGAAAGTTATGTTCACACCCAGAGAACAACATAGTTCAACACACGTAGAAAATAAACAGACCCTCCAGCTTCAGCCCAGTCCCATGACCCCTGCGTACAGAGCTTAACCTTCCAAAAGGCATTCAGCTTCGTTGGGTCACTGGAGGAGGGGTGAAGATGTCTTGCTCACTGGAAAATGCCACTGTGACCAAAGAAGTCTTCTGTGAGAAAATATCCTGATGCAAACATTTACCTTTCTGAGACATACCTATGTTACTTCATGCCAAAGATCAAGAAATAATGCTCCCTTTGGGGAAATTATTATGGTCCATCAAGTGCTACTTGTTCAATCCGTTTTGATAGAGAGCTCTACTACCATACATAGGAGATTTAAAGTGGGATGAAGTGTGTCAAGAAGCACACTCTGTGATTTTGAAAAAAAAACCTACGTAAGTTAGAAATCACAAAGCCATTTAAATTAGGAACAGTAAGCAGTATAAATTGTCATGCAAATGAATTTTTTGTGTAACGTGGAACAGTTACACGTACCTGAGATGTAGTGGAAAGAACACGATATGAATGTCATGCTTACCGCTGGATACCTGGGCTGAAATTCCCACTAGGGGATAGCTTTATAGATCTCATTTTATTATATTGTAGTCATGTTATTACAAAACCATCAAATGCAATTTGACACAGCATGATACTTAGATGGTGGCCTGAAATTAACAGACTGAATTACCCTCTACAGGCAGCCAAGGTTATTTATAAATTGGAATTCAGATAAGTAAGTGAAGTGCCTTACTGAACTCTGTACTTTCATATTCCCAATCTCTGTCTTCTGTGCTTTGAAATAGTTTTTGCAGTCGTCCCTTAGTTGAACTTCCAGAATATTTAACTATTTAAAATGGAATCAAAACTAAAAGCAGGATGCTGTATTAGGTACTTACAAGAGATAATGCTTTTACTTTTGTAAACTATCCTGTAAAAAGTTTTAATTAAAAGAGCTACATCTTGGAATCTGTGAGGTCTAGTGCAATTAGTTGCTTTAAACTCCATTTCTTCTCCTGCTGCCAATTAAGAAAAACTTGTGTGCAACAGTAATGGTTGCCTCAGTGACAAAATCAGAACATGCTAAATAATGTGATTAAACTTGTTAAAAGCCAAAATAAACACTTATAATTATCTCAAGAAAACCTGCATAGCACAAGTGAGAGCTCCATAAAGTGAAACCCTGCATCCATAATTTCAGACTTTCCTACACAATAGATCATAGTTAAAGATCTGTTAACAGACCTCTGACTGCTGAACTGGGCAGCTTGTGGTTTTCTTCTAAACCTATTGGCATAATGTGGATTTATGCAAGAGGTGCAAATTGGAAGTTGTGTGCTATTGGAGCCACTGGCAGCACAGAAATCATACTGTAGGGTTAGCAGCATGAAGTACATTGCTTTGAAATTACACAGCAGGGTTTCTGCTCGTTGCTCTGCTTGCCTTTAAGACCAAGGTCTTATACTGTCTGGCCATGATTAAAATCAAAGTGTAGGCCTCTTTGCTGGGTGCCAGTAAATGAAGGTGAAAAACAGAAACAATCTGGATTCTTAATTATTTTAAAATGCAACATAGGCAAAAAACTAAGATGAAAGCATTTCTTACTAATCTGTCCTAATTATTCCACATAAAATGATTTCCTAAAGAGGCCTATATCTTGAGATAGGCACTTTCTACAACTATGCAAGTTCTTTTTTCCCATATAGCATCTTTTACATAAACCCACACACGTATACAGAAAACAAAATCTGACAAGCAGTTTAAATGGTAGGCTTATTAAATCCAGGTTCAGGTGTACATCAAAACTTGAAAAAAACCGAGATACCACACTGAATTTACTGAAAATCAGATGACTACTAGTTTCTACAGCGGTCCACTAGTAAAAAAGTGCACATTTGGAACTGCTCCCTTTTACTGACACACTATGGATATATAGGTAGGTATGTACGTGCTGGCAAGTGGTATCAGAAAGAACAAAGAACTGTTACATTAGAAAATAAAGATATGGTAGAGGGATAGGAGTTCTCAGTGTAAACCCAAGGCTCTCTACTCAGAGGCTCTCATTCTGGTTTCAGTCACTGTGGTCACTTTTAAAATAAAATAATATCAAAATACTGGTGTGTGGCAGAAAGTAAAGGCTGAAAGTGGATGCGGTGAGAGCTATCTACACTACTGTCAGTTTTACCATAAGTGAACAAAGGGCTTTTTCTTTACCTGTCAGCACATTCCAAAGTACTTGCTGTTAGGATATTTTTCCTAAATGGCTCTTGAAGGGCTTTTTGGTAGATTGATCTCTTGACTGAAATGAAGGTGCTGCAGGGATATGTGGAGATAGACAAGGACAATCGTTAAAGTTGATGTACAAAATACTTGCTCACCTTAATTTCTGACTTCTTTAACATGTAATCTTTTGATTTAGATTACAATGCTATTAAAAAAAGTCTTTTTTCCCCCGAATCTAGGCTTCTTCTTCATGGTGCCTTTTCTCTTAGAAGGCAAATGCATGCCTGTCAGGTTACCAGTAAAAGACATATATTGCATATAAAGGAATAAAGGATTCAAGTAGTCACTTTGAAATGTATTGTGTTTTGCTTGTTCTTTTAATGTATTTTTAACATATTTTGAGTACGTTTTTCTTAATTCACAGCCCATTTAATGTCATGTAACTTGCTGGGTGCCAGACAATTACTTACAAATAAAATTTTCCATGGCTTTAAACCTACAGCAGAGAGGGAGATGTTTCTTTCATGCAGCAGTTCAGAACTGTCCCTGATGTTAAATTTAGTTCTAACTCACAGCTACATGTTTCTGACCTTCTGAAAACAATTCTGTTAATTGGGTTTGTCTTGGGTCCAACTCTGGTAAGACAAAATCAGGTGACGTTGGTGAGAACTGGAAAGGTGATCTCCTTGATCATGTCCTCCCTGGGTGCAGGGAGATCATCTGTACTTCTAGCCCACTACCATACTGGAATACAAAAATGTGTTTAAGACCACAGTGGTAAGAAATCCAAAGCAGAGCTACTGCCTGCAGTTTCTACTTGTTCTGACAGAGCCTTGTCATCTTTTCTTGTTTTACCCTTTTCCCTTCAAATAAAGTCATTACTGTTTAGAAACCACATTGTTTGTTTTTTTCCCAGTATACAAGTATGTGGAGTACATATTGTGGCAAAATTAGCCACATAAAAATTGCTGTTCTGGCTAACTTCTAAAGTGTATAATGCAATGTGCCCCACTGGAGAGTTTTAAAGTGATTTAAAGGAATACATTCCACGTCTTTGAAAGTTGTAAAAATTCCAAATAATTCAACAAAATGCATTAGAACAATAGGTAGACAAAATCACTACTAATGTTAGCGGAGCTCCTTTTTTGCAAAACACTCTTTTCTCTTACAAGAAGTACATGCAGTTTTGCCCTGTAATATTCCAACTCTGGTGCTTACAGTGGAAATTGCAGTGAAAGCAACATCCTGTCCTCCATTGCTGCCAGTAGTGCGAAGAGCTGATGCAATGCTAGCGCAAACAGGTCACTGGCAGACATAGGATTTTAATGACTGCATGGTATCAACGTCTTTGTGCAGCTTCTGCCATGAGAACAACTGCATGAGGGGGAAAAAAGCAATCCCAAATGGAAGCGCTGTCATGAAGGACGTGCTCACTTCACATCACAGTCCATCGGAAAGGAAGATGAAAGCAAACAGCTGTGAAAAGCAGAACTACTCTGTGCAAATTCTGTGAGGACAGTATTGAACACTTCTCTCTGAATTTTTCCACCATTCCTCTTTTTCCTCAAGTCCCTTGTTGGAATCTGCCCTAAGGTGAGGAGAGGTCTGTGGGTTAAGACTTAGGTGTTTCTCCTGCTGTGCCTTCTCTGCAAAACAGTTTTCCTAAGCTTTAAGTCTCATTCTTCTCCCTGTGCTTAGGCCATACTCCCTGTGAGGCAGGCACTTGTCTTTTCCTTCTCCTCTTCCAACTTTTTCCATGGCCTGCAGATTGCATCTGGTATAATCACTGGTACTTCAATCCCACAGTATCCATGAGGGACTATGCTTGAAAAGGAACTCCTATGGGACGATAGTTATAGCCTGCTGACTCTTTCTAATATTGACTGAACTTGATGGATCGGGCACAAAATACTGGTTTTATAGGTGTATCCATCTCAGAAAGACTTTTTGTGTTGTTTGTGATTTGATAGACGGACTCTCAGGACTTTGAAATAAAATGGTGAGTAGAAAACCTGGCATGACTTCCTTCCTCACCTGTCCTGTCTTGGTACACATCACCTGAATTCAGGAGTAATGCGTTCTCACTGAAATTAACTTATCTTCAATGTAATGACCAATTTTAGCCGCAGAAAGTCTTACTAATGTACAAAAAAAGACCAAAACCACAGAAAACCAGTCTGTTCAAGACAAAAATTTTCTCCTAAACCATCAATGGTTCATTGGTGTTTTCAACTACAGATTTGTGTATGTCATCCAAAACTTTTAAAATCCTGGTAATTTTATGGTAATTGCGGATGTTCTCAAATGCCTAGCAAAAATAATGTGGATAAATAGATCTTTCTCAGAGTAAAGTAAGAGAATAATACGGAAGAGTATATATTGTTAATATAAAAATAAACAAAAGCTAGGTTGGTTGATGCGCAGATGAGACAAAACCTGGCAATTAATCTCTACTTTAAGTTAAATAATTAAACAGTGAAAACATAGAAAAAAACATGGACACAAATAGTGACTTTGGCCCTAACACTACTACTGTAACACAATATAGGGCCTGTGCATCCTGCTATCCTTCGTTTCACAGTCTTGGCATATATCCTCAAGCAATTCACTAAATCTCTCCTCAGCCATAAAGTAGGATAAAATATTCATCTTAATGTGATATGAAGATCGTTAATACATTTTTAGTTTGAAGTTATGATGGCAAAAAGAAAGAAAAACAAAAAAAAGAAAGTATTCCTGGAGTTATGTGGAAGATGCAATGTTGGGTGAATAAAAATACATGTTGCCAATGCATTTTTGTGCTCTTTAGTAGAAGAATTTAAAAATTAATGAAAGAATGGGATACAGTAGCTTAACATACATTGCCTTAGCTCAAGTCTTTAGTAAAGTCTCATGAACCATAAATTGAAAACATAATTCAACCTTTTATGTAAATGGGGCCACAGAGATTAGAAAACAGGATAATGATAAATGGCAAAATATCTAACTGTTCAAGCCAATGGAAGGCTCAGTGTAAAAGCTGTTTTTAATTAACATCTTAGTGGTTTGGAAAACTGAATAAAGATCACATTAAATAGAATGGCTGATGATCTTGCACTGAAAGATCTTGCCAAAATTAAAGCCAAAAAAGATGCAAAGGACCAGAGAGGTTAAAAAAGTATGGTAATGAAAGTAAACCCTCAACCTACAAAAAAATGCAAGCTAAATATTTGGTAAAGATGATAACATATACTTTGGAAACAGAGCAATAGTAGTGAGTAATTCCTTTGGTTGATGCCAAAATCAGGTTAGATTTGTGGTTTTGGCAAGATTAGACATCAAAGGGGCTGTTCTACTTGGGCTGTCTCTACCATGGCAGGTGCAAAGGAAAGTGATTCTCTGAGCATAGTCCTCCACCATTAAAAACTGATAGCATATCAGTGATGAATTTCAGTGAATAAAAGATGAAAACCTACATGCCTACATGATAACCCCAGTAGTTGAAAACTTCTGATTCAGCCTCTCTCCTCATCATTCTTTTTGCAAGTTTTAAAACTAACACATTTTAAAGGTAGGAAATGCTGTGTTACTTCTGCTTTTGGAAATGTTGAGGATTGCATTTTAAGGTTTTCTGTGGGGGAGAGGGCTAAGGAAAAAAATTTACACAGGGTTTTTTATTGTTGTGGCTTTTGTTTCCAGAGACTGAGGAAAAAGCTGAGATTTGCTCATTCCATGTGATTTCAGGAGTTGTTGGCTTAAAATAAACAGTATGTTCTATTTAGATTCATGACAAAATCATCAGACTTTGCAACAGTACACAGCCATAACTTTCACTTCTAGACACGATGACTGAAGGATTGTGATTCACCTATGAGAATTTCCAAGAAAGTAACTAAATTAAGACGAAAGGAAATCTTATTCTGAGTGTGTCCTGGTAAAGTGGCTGTTATCAAGCTGTTGCTGTGTAATGATATGGCAGATGCTGACAGAGGTCAGAAACATCTTCTGTATCTGGCTGCTTAGTTAACGAATTGCCTAGAGAGGCTGAGCTTTGTGGCTGAATCATAGAGCAGACTTCATATTTCTACATTAGGTATCCACGTAAATAATTTTTTTTAGTATTAGGTATAACACCTGTAAATTATCTGTGCTTAATGTTCTGTAAAATATCCTCTACAACTCTATCGATGAACGTTGGAGGAGTGGGAAAGCCGTGACTATCATGTATGAAACTAAGAGCATAAATTATGATCCTTTGCCATGCCACTTCTAGTTGCAAAACTATTCTTCATTTGTGTAGTGTACTGCAGCTGAGAAGAGCCCAAGGAATGTGTTTAATCCACTCAATGTCTGGAGGTTATTAAATATTGTTATAATCGTTTAATTTGATTGGAAAACTGAGTTGGACTGGTATTGATATCATGAGTGGTAGTAAGGGGATTAGAATGTAGAACATACCTACCACTGAAGTAATATGCCCAAGATAATGCTGGTTTTAATTCAGGCTGAGCTTTGACACAGTGCTGTTGAAAATTTAGGACAGCCTTGTTTTTCGACAGCTCACTCCCTCTACTTACGTGAGCGAACACCTCCTCTTTGTTTCCAAATGGCCTACATTTCTGATCCCTGCTTCCCTCAACAGCCACTGCCACCAATCGAAGTGGCAAATATCTGTGCATGTAGATGGTTCTGTCCAGCTCTTCTAAAGTATTTGCAAGTCCTTGCACAAACAAATATTATATGTTTCTTTTAAAAGTAAAATGCGTCTTGCTCCAATGCGAGGGAGAACTGTTAAAAGGCATCACATTAAAAAAACTTTTGCAAATAAAAACATCCCCAAACAAAACAGATTTAGAAATAAACTTAGTTTGTATAAATTGAAACAAAGAAAAAATTTAGTCGTACTTGTTGGTGATTAAAATACCAAGACTGTTCTGCCTGCTATTGAATGACATGAACTTCAAAAGATATGAGGATACTCAAAGGACGGAGGCAAAAGTTAAATTTAAATTCAAGCTATGCTGAGATTAGTAGAGATGATGTTACTTGTAATTGTCTGATTCTTCATATAATTAAAAAAAGCAGCAAAAAAAAATTTGTTCTATATCTTAATCTGTATTTTTAAAGTATACAAAATAATTTTACAGTGATTTTAACAGCATGGTAGTAACAAAAGTCTATTCACATTTTTCAGTTTTGAAGAAAATGTGGCAACATTAAATGACCTAGTAAAAAAAAAAAACACCTAAAAAATATGTGCTTTGCAGAGCTTTAAAACAGAATCCAGAATCCTGTTTGAGTTTCTGAACTATCTAAAAGTCTTGCATGGGGAAGTAAAAGAAGATGGACATCAATGCACAGGTTGAGTTTATGTGCAGCTTCTCACTGCACAGCAGGCAGAGGAAGGCTAAAGACAGACATACAATGTAAGTCCTCAAGCAGGTTCGTTCAAGAAGCAGAGTGGCTGCTTACCCAGAGGCCTAAACCTTAAGGTTGAGTCAGTGCTGAGAATTGCAGTCAAGTGTCTTTGGCCTTTTTTGAATAAGGCGGCAAAACACTTATGCTTCTATAATTTCCAACACTTCTGAGAGATGTACTACACAAGCAAAAAGTCTTCCCTTAACACCTCTTACCAGCATTCTTTAAATCAAATTAGTTCATGCTTGAATGATACAAAAATCAATCCTTCTGATATGGAAAATGTTTAATTTCAAAATCTTCATGTGCAAGTGTTGGCCCGTAATGTCTTTAAAGTAAAACCACAGTCTTAAATGTAAAACCACATTTAGACCGGCCAAAAAATTTTGAGCAACTAGCAGAAAGAATAAAAGTTAATAATAAAAAACTCCTTCCAGTGAATCAAAAGAAAAAAGCCTTTCAAAGAGAAGTTGGGAACATTAGATGATCTTGATATAAAACAACCTGTCAAGGAAAATCCAGATCATCGCAAAAAGTAAAGTGAATTCCTTGCACTGGTATTCATTACAGAAGAGACCACACACTCAAATCATGCTTTACTCGAGAAGAGTCTGACGACCTATTTCCAATTGAAACATGAGGTTGGATGGGGCTATGAACAACCTGGTCTAGTGGAAGGTGTTCCTTCCCCTTGGCAGGGGGGTTGGAACTAGATGATCTTTAAGACCCCTTCCAACCCAAGCCATTCTATGTTCCTATGACTCTATGAGTAGAAGAGATTTGCTCTGTAGTGATAAATTAAGAAGGAAAGATCTTTCAGGACCTAAATGTTATTTTAAGGAGTGCCAAAGGTACTCAGGAAAATCCTCTACTGGTATTTGGGACGTGTTAACTATTGCTTAAGTTGGCTTCGATACTTAGTGGATATGACACCAATGTTTGATATCCCGTCAGCTACTAATCCAGAATTTTATTTCTAGACTATCTTTATGTAAGCCTAGATAAATTGATGAAGAACATATTAGAATAAGATACTTAGATATCATGCTTTGGGGAAGAGTCAGTCAGTTTCACAGAAGTAGGCATGACTTGCAAACCCGATAAGGTTCTTTGAAAGAATGATTTACTATGTGAATAAGGGTAAATCCAGCTGGTATGGTGTAGCTGGACTTTCAGTCTCCTTTGTCAGATGTTCTTACAGAAGCTGTGCCCTTACAGAGTAAGAGGGAAGGGCTTGTCATGCAGTGACAACTGAGTGATAACTGCTTAAATGATAAGAGACAAAGGCTAGGAATAAGTGGTCAGTGGTCATTTTTTCCTGGGAGGACTGTGAGCAATATTCTGTCTCAGGGATGTGTATTGATCCCTGTACTGCTAAAATGGTTGGGAAGATAGCCAAGTACAGGTGTGACAGTTTGCAGGTGACATAGAATTATTTTAGAAGAGCAGTAGACATAGTAGTAGCAGTAGGAAAAGGACTACCTTGTATTTGCCACACTTTAAGTGAATATACACACATAGCATCTGTGATACGATTCAGTTCTTTAAGATGCAACGATTTGGTCATAGGCTTGAATCCTGTATTTGCAAGAGCTCTGGGACAACAGACTTATTGGAGGATAATGATTATTTCAGTAGTGCTCGTGAAATGTTAGCATACAGTATAAAACCACATATCTGGAGCAGTTTAAACAGGAGTTACAGGATATTTTTTTTTTCTTCATAAAGAATGAGTGCTTTACTCTGTCACAGCCTGTATTCAATACAGGGGCTACAGCTGGATAAGCAGGAGAAAAAAATAATTATATTGTGGATCTGACAAAAATGTTTAAGTAGATCATTTCATAAAATAAGGAAGAAGTAAGGAATAAAGTGCTCTGAAAGGCATCTTATTTTCTTGAAAATAGGGCTATGTGGACACAGGAAAATTTAAGCTAAATATCTTGGGAATTAACAAGGAACATCTGAATTTTCTGAAATATTTCCCTCATGGATGAAACCTCTATTTTCAAGGGAGATTTTATTAGAAACATGTTTTCTAACAAAACTGCAACTGTCACTCATAATAAAAGGTTATTTTTTTACCTGCTATTCACTTCTCCAGAGAAGCATATAAGATGAGCTAACAACTAGTATTCTTAAGGAGACAGTTAACTAAATAATCACTATGGAAAATTGTGGTAATTTATGAAGAACATAAGAGAATAAAATATTCACTTAAAGTTATTGAGACCAAAGGCATACATTGATATATTAGGCCTTATCCTGGAGACAAAAGACCAATAAAAATTCTGCATGTGAATAAAGAAAACAATTCAATCTGAAAAGAAAAATCCAACAAAAAACGTCAATATGCCCATGTTTTTCCACTGCCTATCTCATCCTTAGGGCTGGCAATAGGCACTCCATCCTCACAGCACTATTTCCAGTCCCATTCTCATAGCCTCTCGGTGAGTGGAAGGGGGAAAACCATGACAGCTATTCCTACAAGCTTTCACTTTTAACACCAGTATGTTAAGATTTAGGACTTCTATAAAACATGACAAAAAGGAGAATCTCCCATTGGTAGTAGAAGCTGGGCACATAATTTTTTTTTGCACTTTGCATTCAAGCACAAGATAATATACTGCATTTGAGGATTAATTGCATCATATTAAATATTCATTACGCAATGTTGCAACTGCTGGCTTTCATGTGGCTTATCACAGGGATAGGTCTCAGTGATTTTCTTGTCCCTGCACCAGTTTGAACTGGGCATAATTTCTTTCCCATATTAGCAAACAGTTAACATCAAAGTTTATTGGTGATGTTCAAAGTGGTGGATGAGCCCATGCACTTTCTGCAGTTCTGCAGCTTCCTGCTGTCCTGGGTGTCATGACTGGGCAACCTGGTGTGCAAGCTGAGCCTACCTTTGCTTACAGACCTGCTTGGCATACTACCAACTTTTTTTTTTGGCTTGTATCAGTTTAACACTGTCTTTGCAAAACACTTTCAAAGCCAGAAAAATGGGGAAAAAAATTATTTTGTAGACAGCAATATGCTCATTTCTAGCTGGATTTATGTGAAACCATGCAGATTGCTATGTTATGTCTACTGACACCACAGAAATAAGATAAAAATACACTCCAGCTGTCTTGTAAATTCAGGGCCAAAGTCTCTCCTTCCATTCAGACGCAGATGGCTTCCACTGAGGTTAATGGGGCTAGGGTGCTTACACTATAGGGTCCCTAATTGTTTCTTGGCTGGCTAGCACATGATATCAATACACATACAGTCAGTATTAAAATAGATGTGTCATATCAGTATGATCAGCTAGATGATAAACAATACCCTATCGTTAGCCCTGACTGGGGAAAGATTTTAGTGCACAATCAAGAGTAATTCTTAGAAATGTAATAATTGCACGTAGCTCCTTGATGAATTACTGAACTTCAAGAAAAAGCATCGTATGTTTTTATGGGCTATAAGCCAGAAATCAGGTAGCAAGACTGAAAACCCTTGTAAAAGTTCTAAGGGGCTTTAGGCTGTAAGATGAGAATGAATTAATTGTTATGTTGTCTTCACGTATCCTTTTTGATAGTTTTTGCTCTTTGGTTCTGAAATTAACAATTTAACTACGAGTGTCAATCTGTAACTAGCTAAAACCAACACACAACTTATCTGACCGAGAGCATCATGTTATAATTAACCAGACAATTTTTATAGGGTGACTTCTGTAAAAGCTCCTAGATCATTGGAGGAAGACATCAGATAATGCCACTGCTACAATAAACTGAAAAGTTTCTGGACTAAATGTAGTGAAATCAATAAAAAGAAATCAAAAGTAAAGGATCCAGTGAAATACTGCAAGTGATTGGTAATAAATACAAATAATACAGAGGTCAGATTAGATCTTTGCTAGACACGAGTTGTCTTCATAATTCAATATGTAAAGATTCTGGGATTTTTGTATAAGGTCTTATTTTAGCTTTGCAATGAAAAGCATAAAAGCAGATTGCTCATTTTTGCTTATGATACAAGAGAAAGATTTCAGCAAAGTGTAACTAAAGAATCCATGAAAGAAAGTAAACACCTGTATTATTTATTGCAATCATTTAATCACCTGCAGAACTCTGCAATGCCCAGACGTGAAACGGGTTCCTTCACTTTACAGCAAGATGGCCATCTTACAGATAGATTCGTCTCTTTTTTTTTGTTTTAGCTTTTTAACAATGTTCTCAGGGCTTTCCTTGAAATGCTGAACGCCTATGTCAAGCTATTGCAGTATTCTTGCAGCAGAGCAGCCAAGTCTGATTTTCCCCATGGAAACACCAATTTTTGGCCAGATTTGTTTGGAATTATGACCATTCTGGAGTTTCATACTGTTTTTTTTACCCCCAGTTCCAGGCTATGACCTCATTAGGGTATATCATGTGAAATCAGAAATATCTGAATGTTGAGCAATAGCTCTGGCATTCAGATCTATGAAAATCATCTGTTAGTCTCCTGATATCCTCATGCAGATTGCTCAGACTCTCTCACAGATGTCACTCTTTATGTCAGGATATACACATCAGTTTATATTTTGACTCTATTTTAAAGTCCAGATTTCTCAGATCTCTCTTTACATCCTGTTTCAGTGAATGGAAGTAGCCTGTAGGCTCAGTGTCGGCTCAGTGGTCTCAGTTTCTTCCATTTCCTCACTCATCACCAAATGTGAGATGCTGAGCTGGCATCAAGTCTCTAACTCATGGCTGCTCTGCAGCTGCTTCCTTCCTACGGATCCAGGCTGCTGCGGCTCTGGTGCGCCGAGCGCCTGAAGCCCTTCGCCTTCCCCCAACAGAGCTCGAGGACACGTGGTCTCTGGGATGGATGGATAAAGTGGGGAGAGGAGTGTGGCTGAACTCACGAGCTCCCATGTACTTTGGTGATGAGGATTTTAGACTGGTTTTGCTGTCCTGGCAGCCATGCATTGCCCGGGCAACGAGCCACGCTGGCTATAAACACCCTGCTGAATGCTGCCAGCACGGTGTTTATCACTCTGACTTAGTGCCAGAGGAGGAACCATTTCTAAAACAAAGGACTTTTGTTTAATGCTTTACAAGTGCCAGGAGTGTTCCTTCTTTCAAATTTTTTTTAGGTTCTGATGTGCAAATTCTTCTGTACGGGAACAAAGTGAGTGGATTCAGTAGGATTATTCCAGTGGGTCAGTGAGTTAGGGCCTTCAACCTGTAAGAAAAGAACTATTTCCTCCAAAACTCTGTAAGAACTTCTGAGAAAGCGATATTCACTCCCTTGTACTCCACAAACACTGCCACACAGCTGCACTGGCCTATGCTGTCTTCAAAACATGACATGGAAGGCAACAATAAAAATCTTGCAGTAGGAGAAAGCCTGCACAATAAATACAGTTTAGTTTGGAAAGGAAACTCCTGGATCCAGTCCTAGAGTTCCCAGGGAGCAAAACTTCTACAGAAGTTACATGGGAAAAAGGTCTTTCTGTCCTAAATGGACATGCTCCTTTGAATTAAACAGAATTTATTGAAGTCAGCAAAAACGAGTCACTGAACAGATAGATGACATGTCCTACAGAGCAGGATGTATCTAGCAGAATTTTAGGTGAGTGATGTATTTTAGCAAAGATCTTTTCCATGATATAAAGATGGTTATGACTTCTTGTGGAAAAAAAAATCAGAAGACTAGTGGAAAATGTAATCTTTCTGAAGAGATTTTAGTTAAGGTTAACCTGGGCATCTGATGTTTAGCTTACAGAATGTAAAAGGACAGGGAATTTTAATTAAGATTTAACTTGACTTTTTAAAGAGTTATGGAAGTCTAATTACTCCTCTGTGTAAATTACTTCCAGATGCTGACCTTTATGAAAATGGTGGATTAAGGCAATCTCATATTTTAATCAGCACCTGTAACAGGTGAGGTATCTCCAAAATTTGCGTCAAGAAATGTAAATGTATCAAAAAAAATTTTTTGATGAAGAGGGGAAATGTGAAAAACTCTAAATTTTTAATGAGTAATTTTCTTGAATCAGTCTTCAGTAAGTGTTTTTACATCCTAGGGCAATATTTGGTCCAGTTTTTGTGGTCGCAAAGGGGAGTGAAAATAATCCCCTGGTATAACTCTTTACAGCTATGGTTTACAATTTACAGAGATAAAGAATGAAAAACCTCAATTAATGTGCAAATATTCTCTTTTGTATCACTTTTCAAATAGCTTCAAATAGAGGAAGGTGTCCATGGCCCATGACAGGGAGTTTGGAATGAGATGATCTATAAGGTCCCTTCTAATCCAAAACTTTCTATGATTTTATGATTCCTGCAGTGAACGAAACCAACACTGTTTCAGAGCACAGGGCTCAGTGTGCTGAGCTGATCTACAGCAGGGCTCATTTGGAAGAACTTCAGCAATCCTAATGAAGTTTTTGATCAACGTCCTGAAAGTGCACTGGACTGATTTCTTCAGAGACCAGGAATCAGATGTGAGAATTATACGCACGACAAACAAACCCACAAAAACAATGTTTATCATAATCAAAGGATAAAATCACCATTTGAAGTTCTTCTCTGTTCCAAGGCGGATTTTAGAGGCCAACAACACTGAGGCGCTAAGGATGCTAGGGAAAAACAGTTTTGTTGCTTGTGAAGGGGCTTATTTCTCATTTTTCATTTCTGTTTGTAATCGCTGTCATCCTTGTTTCTTATGCTTTGGATAAAAAAGGTGACTTTTATATTTATTAGAACTGGGTTTCAATAAACATTATGCAATATGGTAGACCGGGGAATGATTTATTGATAATTTGTCACTTATATTTATGGAAGTGTAGACCCTGGAGCCCTAGAGCTGGTAAATCATATTATGCAGCTACAAATGTTTTTTTATTCTTTGCTGCCAAAAGTGCACCATGTAAACTGATTGCCTCACCAAGCCCCTGGGGTCTGATAATGATGCACTTGCTAATACAAAAGGAGGAGGGCTGAGGAGAAGACAACTAATTATAAGTTTATTTTTGTTTCAATATGTTTGCCGTTTAATCTAGAGTTCTATAAACAATAGATTGATGAAATATAATTAGGAGGAAGATTACAGTTTAATGAGGCAAAAGATTGGGAAAGAATGTAAATGGAGCAGTAGGCTGTGCAGAGTTTTTAGCTGTTTATTATTGTACAGCTGTAAGGCACTTTCACACAGTTCCCAGATGGAAGCAGCTGTTAGCTCTTCGCTATTAGAAAAAAAGAGGTTCATAGTTCATTTTCATCCACTTGTTCCAGCCTAGTTATGTTCACTACAACACTTCACCGAGTCACAACTCTCAGCTACAGCTGAGACTGTCAGGATGGGCACCCTGTCTTCATTTGCCACTTTGCCATTCGCTTATCTCATCTGGCAACCTCTCAAGCAACAAGCTGTTCCACTCCTTGTAATATGTTTATCTCCCTCAGTGATGTCAGCAAAAGTCAGCAAATCTAATATTCATGCTCAGACAGATTTGTTGGTGCTCTTTGTTTATAAGAAAGGGCTCTGTATCACCCCTGCAGCTGCTTCCTCTTCACCACGCTTTGTTTTTGTACGGTGCTCTTCAGATAGGCCTTGGGAGCTGTACAAAGCATGTGCCCGTCTGACTTCACAATGTTTTTGTTGGTTTTTTAATACATAAGAAACCAACCCACATCTCTTTTTTTCCACAGCACTTTATGAAACCTACATTTTTCCCTCAGCTTGTCAAGATCTCATACACAAGACAGAGTATACGAGGCAAAAAAGAGAGGCGTTTCTTTAAAAAGCAGTCACTGGGCAAGAAGAAAGTAGGCAGACTTTCAAGAATGAATACGACAGCAACATTTGTCTTGTAGCACTTAAACAATTCCACATTATGGGCCAAGATGTCATTGCCCTGCACCCTGCACCGGCATTTACATCGGTGCAAAGTGAGTCTAAATCTTTACTATTTCAGACAGGTTGTAGGCTATATTTGGTGCCAAGGTATAGCACATGCTACAGGGAATTAAGAGAATTTGGTGCTATTTTTGTAACAATTTATACATTTCGAGCTTCTCATTTCACAGTGCTTGGGACCATCTCAGATGATTTATAAGGCACTTTCTGTGCGGGCTTATATCAACTTATATCTCTAACGTACCTCATGGATGATAGTCCTATCAGCCAAGGCGAAGGCAGAGTGTTGCTGTTTATTTAAGGCTGGTATTAGGCATGATGTTTCTGAACAACTTCTCAGTCTCGGTGAGGCATGCATTTCTTCATTTCTTTCTGTTTTGATGTTAGATTTTCTAAAACTTTTTGGGGCTACTTTACCATTCATTCAAATGTTTGCCAAGAGTGTTACTGCAATTCCACAATCTATTTATGCAGCACAGGACAAATTTGGGCATCTGGGTTTAACTGGGTGGCAAAAGTAGCAATTCCCTTTCCACTAATATACAAACCAATCTGGTTCAAAATCTCTGTGTTTATTTTTTAGGAAGAAAAGAGAATTGTTTTAAACTTTGAAAGAAACTCTGATCTCTTTAATGTATTTTCCAATTGGCTTCCAAAGGACAATTTATTTCACAGTTTCCAAAACACCTTTCAACATTAACATACATTACACTTCTAAAATTTAACATTTATGAGAAACTCAGGAGTAGAATTCTGATCTCCAAAAAAGATACCATACAAAAAATTCCAGCAGTATAAAGTCTTCTAAAAAAAAAAAGAAATTCTACCACTATCAGCAGGCCACCCACATGCTTAATCTAGAAGAACCACCTCTAGGCTATGAGCAAGGCTGTTAGTCTCTGTGCCCCTACAAAACTTGGCTGTTTTGCTGACAAGGATGCTGGTTAAAGGCAATTATGGCAAGGAGTTTTATGGTCCAAACAGCTGTCCAGTTGGAACTGGACTAAGACCACCAAGTTATTCCATGTGTCACAAACAGGAATCTGATTGGTGAAATAAAGCTGCATATATATTTTTATGAATAGAAGTGGAAGGTTTAATTTGCTTTTGTTTGTGGGGTCTTATTTATTGATTGAAAGTGTTTGGATGCCTGCTGGGTATTTGTGAAAAAGGGCTGCAAAAGCTGCACACATTTCATCTGTGGTTCGAGAGCAGAAGTACAGTCTTGTGGTTAAGGCAAACCAGAGTAGAAAAACTACAGGCCATTGGAGCAAGATATGAAAGCTATTGCCAAGATTGTAGACCTAAACCAGAAAAACACTACCAGAGCTAAGAACCCCACCTGGTATTTATGTATGTATTTTGTGTATGTATGCGTGTATTTAATATCAAGGAAGCATTTATGTCCCAAAATTTTACCTCCCGTTTAGGTATGTTACTACTTGAAATTACAGCAGTTAAAATTACTTCCTTACCTGCTCTTTAATGCCTGTTTTCTCTTGTTTGATTAGTTCATGCACCTAGAGCACTTTCCTATGTGCAATTTTTACTGTTTCCACTGTTTAGCCAGTCTGGTTTTTTATCCTGTCTACAACGTGAAAGCCCTATCCAGCAACTCAGGAGAGAAAAGTATTTTTGAATTTTAAAATTATGACTTTTACACAAAATTATAGATTCATTTGTAAAATTTGAAGCACTAGCAAAAGAGGTCAAAGGCAGCTTGAGTCTCTGCAGCTATGTCTAATTCCTAGAAAAAGACCTGTATTAGTCTTAAAATCACTGACATAATTTGAAGATACTGATTCCAAAATTCCTGGGTTCATGAATTACATGCATATTTCTCATTGGACTAACAACATTATGAAACATTTATAACATGACCAATATTTCTGATTTTTATCTTTTAAATTATATTTCTCAAGCAAATTGCTAGTTCTTGGCACAGAATTATAGCTCCCAAAAGTTAAATTTGCTATCTACTTCCGAGCTCCACTGCACAAAGCCTAAAATATTTACTGCAGAATATTTGATTGTTTTTAGTATCAATACTTTCTTAATGTTTGCTTTCTCTCACAGGACACCTTTACTCAGCTGCTTTTCCTGCTGTCTCACTGCATCTTTTGCTTACATTTTTTCCCTTCTGATAGCTTGCTTTTCTCTTCACCTTCTGCATCTTTCCTTTTTCCTTTAAATAACTCCTATGCTATCACCTGACTCACTGTTGCCTTGTTTGTTTGCAGTTTTCACATCCAAAAGTTTATTCATAGTTTCAAGATTACATTATTTACCTCTTCTTCCTCTCATGTCCTGCCTTTCTCACTCCACTTATTTTCTGTTCTGCTCCTTTCTGGTCAGTGATGTTCTGCCTGCCTGCTGTTCATATTATCTCAAAAATTTTCTGTTTTATTAATAATTATTCCTGTCCTACTGTCAATAGGACTTTCCCACTGTTGGTCCTTTCCTGATTTACTTCGTCTCATTCACCCCAAATCTTGCTCCAGTAAATTAGTCCATCTTACGCTTTCCCACATTCCACACATGTTCTGTTTTTATCCTCAGTCAACCAGCTGCTTACTCAACCTTTTTTTCAAAAGTCTGTCCTTCTCCCAAGAATTTTGACAGTTTCATTTTAGCTTTTAATTGACTTGTAAAATCAATGAACAATGTTCTAAAAGAAGAGTTTTTAGTTAAAGTAGCACGTTTTAGAACAAGAAACAGTATTCCATAGAGCTGTTTAGATAATCAAATCTATTGCAAGCCCTGGATTGTTTTTTCTTCTTTGGAGTAAAGATGACCTCCTCTGTGAAGGCACACCAATATGTTAAATGCTTGGAAAAGTAAAGAAATATTTCTGTCTTGATTTCCTCAGCTATCTTTCTCATTTTCCTGTGGTCCAGCATGCTAGGTAGTACATATTTTTTTGTAAATGGGCTATAGGCAGTATCTAAATCAAAAGCAGTATATCTAAGTCTTTATATATTTATGATGAGTTCCTTCCCTTTCATATGTTATTATTGCTAATAATTGACATCTAAGAGCAAGAGTTCTGTGATTTGAAGCAAATATTTTGTGTGAAACTAATAAATAGGATGCTGATTTATTCTCTCATTCAAACAAGAAGAGTTGTCATAAGAAGCACAGAAAAAGCTTAAGTCTACAAATTTGTTTTTCTCTCGGTTAAATTATTGCAATATGGGAATAGTTGCATGGATTCTAGTGAAGAATTTCGTCTCCAAGATACCACTTGGCCAGAAATAACTTTTATGATCATCTAGCCTGTTCTTTAAGGTAACATAATAGAAAGAACATACTCTACCGTTAGGTTCCTTTCAAGCCCATTAAATACATTTGAGACAATATATCCTTTAGAAGAGCACCTAACTGTGAAGACCACAACTAACGGAGAAGCCACCACCCTGCAGTTAATCTGGTTCAGCCGAAAGGTAACGCTCCTGTGCAGATAGTTTTATCCAGATGAAAAAAGTGTGTGAAACATGTAGGTTTACAGTGAAGCTGAAAGAAGTTTCCCAAAACTGAGCAGGAGGAAGTCTTCCGCTCTAAAAATTTCACTAGAGTTTTTGGAAGTTTTGTGGGCTTGAACCTATACTGACATATGGTAACTATCAACTGTAAGGCATGGGTCAGCCTGATATGTCTTTGATAAGAAAATAATAAAAGAAATAAAAGAGAACATAGGGAAGCGTTCCAGGGTTTTCTTTGAAAACAAACCTCCCCCCACCCCCCAAAAAAAAAAAAAGAATAAAATCTCAAATAAATTTTTAGCTTAACAGCTTAAAAGATCTTCTGTGGAAGCTCCATTTGTCTAACCATTTCAGATGCACATAAAATACGCTGAGTGTGTACTTCACCTGCTAATACATGATGCACTTCCATAGTATGATGAACAAACTTAGCAAATCATAGTACCATGGCCATCAGGAAGGACACACAAGTTTTAAAACACACCAAAAGTGGAGAGTTTCTATGTATGTGCCTGAATATCTGCCACTTGGCCTCAAGGCCATTTCAAGTCCCCAAGTAAGCTGATATTTAGCACCTCATAAAAAAGCGGCATACACCTGAGTAGAGGAAAAAAAGTGACATTTGTTGGTGGTTTATATGGAGGATCACATTACCTTTCTTAAAAGTTGGAGAAAGAAAGATCTGCATTTCTGTGTTTAGAAGAAGGAGAAGGAGTAAGGGTGCTTTTGCAGAAAATTTTGTTTTGGAGACGGTGCTATTAAAAAAAAAGTAGCTTTGCACAGCAGCAAGCAAGCATACTGATTCATAAAACTGCATAAAATTGCATTCAATTTTACCCCGAATTAAAAGATTTACAGTACATTCCTAAGAAAACTTATAGCTACTCTGCACTTACCCTCCAGTTACCTAGTGGCTTTTCCACTACCATGTGCTGAGAACGATCTCCCTCTGAAGATGCCCAGATGCATGTAACAAGTATGCTTGCTTTAAGGCCGAGTGAGGAGGCTATGAGCTGCACAGTCTGCTCTGGTTTGTTTTTGCCAAGTGAAATATGATTTTGAACCTAAATACTGAAAAAGCACCAAATATTTAAAATATGTTCTAGTTGGTGAGTTTTTCCACAGTGCCGGCTTGTTTTCCGTTCCCTCCATGACATCTCACAACTCTAAGTGCTCAATGACAGCCTGTAGAGGTTTCGCCATAATCCACCTTTATCCATTAACAGACACTCAATCACTAAAGTGCTTACTAGACTAAACATATTTATCCAACCAAATCACACTTTACAATGCAAAACTGCCAATCAGACCCCAGCTATTAACAAGGAACTGCTTTAAGGGGATTTTGGTGTTTGTGCTGTGAAGAGCATGCTTACCTCCAACAAACCACTAAACCAAATTAACATAGCTGTATCCTCATAAAAGAAACCAGATATCCTGTTGTGAAAATAGAAAGCTTGGTAGGACAGGGCTCCTTTGATGGCTAACAGTGTGGCAGACGAAGGCTTCAGACTACAAATCTGGTTACCACAGGCTCATTACAAAACTCTAGCATTAAGCTTTTGCTAACTTTAAAAGCAAAATAAAAATGTATCATTTGGGTAACTCAGTAAGTCATCAACTTCCTAAGTTACTATTATAATTGCAATAAGTGCTGTAATTGTTGGATAAGGCTCCTTAATTCTAATTGCTCCTTTGTCCAAGATCATGTTGTAAAAATGCTTGCATTAGGCAAAATAAAATCCAAGAGACACAAATGTGGTAGTAATAATAATTCTTTTTATTAGCCTGGAAAAGAGGAAGAGAACAAAGCTTTAAAAAGACTTCAAAGTTCTGACCAAGAGAAAAAAATCTGAACTCAGAGAAACATGCATACACTCTGCCTTTTTATTAGACTCGTACGAACTAAGTGCCATCACCACAACTTAGAGCTTGACAGCATTTCTTTCCCAGGCAGCAGAAAAAGTTACACCGTCCACGTTGCAGGGCTAATTTAAGTTCTCTGTCAAAAAGCTACATAAAACAGTCCTGTATATTCTCACTAGGAAGCCCTAATAGTTTTAGACTTATTGGTATTATACCTCCTTTAAATCCCAATATTTTAAAGCTGGATTTGACATTTGCTGAGAGTTGGTGCATTTTCCCTCCATTTAACCATAGCAAAAAGAAAGGTGAAGTTTTAAAGTCTGAGGTAAGCGACTCATGAAAATTCATGTTTCTAAAAAACACTTATCCTTTTAAAAGTGCATATATACCCTTCTTCTTTAATTTCCAAACAGCTTTAGCTCTGTGATTGAAATATGTATTTCCAATCCTTCACTGCTTATCAAAAATAATGAGCACTTTCTTTTTTACTAGCTTTTATAAACACTTCTGGGGAAAATTTTATGAGCAGCTAGAACAAGTTTTACTTCTTGGAGAGAAGGCTTCATGCTGGAATCATATCCAAAACGAGTAAACCACAACATGAACAGATTTTCCAAAAATCACTAAAGCAGATTTCGTAAGTTAGAGTTAGAAACATGTAAAGTACAAATTAAGTTGTCATGTAACAGAATAGTATGGTTTTGTATGCTAGTCAGACATCATGTTCCATCACAACACCTATTCACCGCCACTACGTCTTTAGTCTACATGTGTTGTGAACAGCTACGAATAATACAAAAATCTGCAAAATAAAGCTGTTCTAGGTTTGTGCCTATGAATGTCAACATATGTTTCTATATGGACAAAACTGATGCAGGTTTTCTATGCATAATTGTACCACTTACAGAAAGGGAAAAACATCGTCATGACACTAGAAGTACAAGAATAATAGAAAAAATTACAATACAAATTAAAAAGAGGAATTATTGTAGACCACATTGAATCTTAGCATTTAGAAAATACTTGCTGTGTTAATAAGAAATGCATGCTTCCATGCCTTTGCTGCATATCCATGTTAATATATTTTATATTCTGTATTGTATATATGTGTCATACGCAAGCAATGAAAATATACACAGAAAGCGCTAAGAAATTACTGATGCCAGAAACAGTTTTCTCCTGATTAACTGAGAAAGCAATGTTAATAACTATAATGCTGCCAATTTGGTTCTGTACCACTGATTTGAAACAATTTGTTGTTCCATGGAACATTAATTTCTCAATGTTCCACTTTGTTATTTTTAATTGGTGTTTTGTTTTGAAAGGTACCACATGTAGCATATCGAAACTTTCCAGCTAGCAGAAAGTGAAGAATAGTGCAAACACTGGAACAACAGAATATTTCATTCTTTCATAACTTTATTACTTAAGTAACAAACACAGCCGCACACTTAAAGCATTTTACTTGAATCTTCATGTTATGTTTAGATGCTGGAGATGTTAATGAACTGTATGCCAACTTCATAAGCGCACAGGGAAGGGAGGGGACAGCTAATCTGTTGAATTACATAATGCAACTCCATTGATACCTGTGATGTGTACAAGTAATAAGAGAACACTGTCCATAGCTCCCATTCTAAGTCTCATGTCCCCAGTTTCCACGTACAAGGGCAGTACTATGCCTTTTCACTTGTGACACATGAAAGTGTCAAACTTCCCATTTATTTTCCTAATATGTCTTTAAATAGACACAATACTTCCAGCCAGATTGCCTATATTTTCCACCATCTGGCCAGCACTGCTTGATTTGTCTTCTGGAAATGACATGATTCATTCTTTAAACTTCTTCCACTGCAAAGGCTTTTCCACACGTCACCCAATATTGATAATCTCTGCAGAACTGTATTTGTAGGAGATACAGTAAGTAAGTAATTAGATGCAAAATGTTAGCTGTCTCCAAGAATCTTTGATTCATAAAGAGTAAATAATAAATGTTTTCTGTCAAATACAAAGTTAAAAAGCGAAAATAATTTCAGGACTTCCAAGACCCTAAAAACCATGTGACTTTATTAATAGATGGTGTGTGAAACAAGGATAACATTGTATCATATTTTGGAATTATTTTCTTCAGACTTGAAGGTAGAATCTGAAGACTTCAATCAGGAAACACATTGTCAATAATGTGATAGATCATTTTTACAGTTCCCACTTTATTCACGTCCACAATATGATTACCATTGTGGCATGTTGTCCAATACTCCTGTAGCACAAGCTTAGGTGCTCCTGTTAAGATTTTTTACTATATGAAGCCTTTTTAACGTATTTTAACTCAGCTTTACACTCTACTGAAAATCTTCAAAGTTATTGCACCTATTCTTTGTGTCCTTAGCAATGATGTTACCATGAGGCCATTTTTCTTCCAACCACTTATGGGTAATTGGCCTAATATGAGAGGATAACTATACTATCAATTCTTCTTTACCCAGGCCAATATATGCAAAAAATTAGATAACAGAGGCAGTGTTTGACACCACGGGGACTGCTATGACTGACAACATGGAGTCAGGTCCTTTGGGTTATCAAGTCCTGCTCAGTGCCGTTTCTGCTGGACCACAGCTCTCCCTGGCAGAGCCATCCAGGTTTGTTCCCTATTTCTCCACTTAAAGAAGGGCTCGTTATCTGGAATGCAGCAGAGTATGCATGCGATGACAGATGTGGACTGGCTTCTATAAGAGCTCATAAAGCCTATATATACCTATATATACATATCTGAATACCTATAAACAATCTGCTAGCCCAAGCTGACAGGCCAAGAGGAGGAAGTACTTGTGGGCTGACTGAGTGGTCAGCCAAGATACCTTCCTCTGGGCTACCCCAAACCTGTTTCTTCCTCTCTTCTTGCTCAAGCAAACCGTGTATTTTGTGACCCTATTTCAGGCTACTTGAAGGATTAGGTTACCCTCCTTTGTGGGTAAACCGATGGGCCACCTGTAGGCCCTCTCAGGTCTGCATGTTTGATAAAAATGTTTTTAAAAGAAAATGTTTCCTTAACAAAGAGTAAATATTGGCTCTCCTTTATTATGTTAAATAATATAACAAATATCTGGTAAATAAGTCAACATCTTTAGTCGAATGTTTTGTTAATTATTTAGCCACAGTACTGCAGCTACCTATCTGAAAAGAGTTTCCAGAAAGCAATATTACCATAATGGACAGATAGCATCTAATCTGCTATCTAATACAAGTATTTCATGTAAGAAAGCTTCAAATTCTATTTTTCCTTCTGCTGAAACTTTAAAGAAAGATGATAAACAGTTTATTACCACCTACCCTTCTCAGGCCACAAATGAATCTAAGAATGTACCATGTTCCCTCCACAGTTCAATGGCAAATGGATCTTACAGTAAACACTACTTTATCTCAAGTGGTTGTTACAGGCACATATGTATGGAACATACTGCTCCTCTATGCTTTAGCGAACCTTTATAGGAAAGTACTTAAAGAGGAAAATCCACAGCAAAAATGAAGTGTTATGTTCCAACTAGAATACACATAAACAGGGCCTTTTAAAATTTAATTAGCCTGACTTGTCAAATTCTGACAGCATATAATGCATTCAGGATTTTATAAGCCAAATTAGTCCATGTGATACAAAAAGGGAAAAAAGTTGGAAGCCACAACTTTAATATCTAAATGTAGTCTACACTCAGTTTCGCATAACAGCTGTAGGTTGTGGAGGATTTTGATACCCACTACCTTTTTTTCTTTACATATACAGATATAAATAATTTTGGTTTAGACATATTCTAATTTGATGATGTTAGAAAGCTATTGGGAGAGGTGTTTATCCAGTTTGCATTGACATAGGAAGGGAAGAAATGGTTGCTTGGCTGTGCATTTGTGGCACAGGTTTCAGAAGCATTTGTTTTATTAGCTGGTGTACAAAGGAAGGGCTGTTGCCTTCTTACTGTCCTGATAAACTTGAGTCTGAAATTTTACTTAGAAATTCACTTTGTTTTAATAGACCCTGGAGCTTTCCTTTTTTACCCCCCATTATCCACAATATCCAGTTTGCTGTACCATAGTGAGTCAAAATAATTTTGGCTCAAAAAGGTCAAACATGGCAAATGATATCATATATCTCTGGAAAGTTGAGCAGAAAATAGTGCTTTATCAGGGAGCAGCTCTTTTTTAGTCTTGACATCTCACACTGCAGGAAAAGTTCTCCTAATGCAGAGACATACTCACTACGAATACACCCCTTCTTTAAAAACATATAGATTGATTGGCCAGTCTTTCTCAGTACTTCAGCCTTAACTAATGGGAAGCTACAAAAAAATCTAGCTAATCAGGCCAGGCTTTGTCGGCCTCACAAATTTTGCTTAAATATTTGTGGGACAAGAGTATGAACCCATTAATTAAAAAAAAACCAAAATACCAGCCATTACTGTTACAGCTGTGTTCCTTAATTGTTTCGCACCATTGTCGCAGCAGTTGCATGCAGGGTCCATCACATTATGCTCCCAGGACAAAGTCCCCAGACAGCTCATCAGCATTTAGTAGCCACCGCATTTTTATGTAGCGATGTACTGCCCTTTTCCCCCAAATGCTATTGTACAATATTCACCTTCACCTATTGCCTACTCCTTTCCTCCTCCACATTTATTTTAGAAGTTGAGAATAAAAAAACGGTCTTCTTTCTTCTTCTAGATACTAGGTCCCTGATAATATTGCATGAAGTTTTAGGTCTCATTTTTGCTGCTGTGAAACTACTTGAACCTATAATTTACGTATAGGTTTAAGTATGAACATTTCTTTACTAATGGAAGACCAAACTTCATTATTTTGTTCAGTTTGTTTGTTCCCGGAAAATATTTATCTGGTTGCCTGTTTCAAAATCCTCTACTGAAAGGTCAAAGATTAGACCGAGCACCCTCCTCCTGTGCCCTCCAACTGAGCATAACAGACAACCTCTGCCGTCTTGGTTTCCTGCTACTCAGTATTTGTCAGACACTGATTACGAATAACACCCTAAGCAGTTATCTCTATATGGTATGTTTCTAACTCAAATGTCATAACCAATGAGTCACCATGAGTAAGAGAAATAAGATTACCTTTTAAAATAAGTTCACAGTAATCCTTTTCTTAAATGTCATAGCTAACAACTCATTCTTTTGCACAACATGCAACTCTGAAGTAAACCCCACTTGTTCTATAGCTGGTGTCCTGTACAGTGACTCGGTATTTCCATGATGAAGAGAGGAGTGGATTACTTTTTCCATACATCTTTACTTGTTACATTTTGGAGCTCAAATCCATTTGCCACACAGACTTGAGTTCATGAGTACCAGTACAAGTACACTATGATTTCTTTCATACAGCTCTCTTTTTTTGCATTCACAACACTTCATAGGCAGAGAGGAAATAAGTCAGACTATTGAAAATTGCAAAGCTTTAAAATAAAATAACGAGCAAAGAATTTTCCAGTAGGTGGGGCAATAAAAATGAAAGGCGGGTCCCCCAAGAGTCACAAACATGGAAGATTATAGCAGAGGAAATGGCCAAGATTGGATAAGCTGGCTGAACAGAGAGAAACAATACCAGAGACACAGGCTAAATAGTTCCACAAAGGAGGATGGAAGGAGAATTTTGAATTGGTGATAAAGGACCCATTATCTACTTGTCTTTAATTGACTGATGTTACAATGGATGTAAAATAGAAAAACAAGGAAACCTGTGGAACCATTAACATTTAAATAAGTGTTTTGGGGGAAAGACTCAGAGACAGAGAAATTCACTTAGAGTGGTAGAGTTTGGGCAGGATATGAACCTATTTCGAGGAACTGTGGTGTTATTAAAAGGACTAACAACTGCTACAAATTTGTCCGTGCTCCCAACATAAGCCCATTCACTATACGCAGTAATTCGTGTTGCTGCTTTCTCTGCCACTGTATCACAGACCTGAGATGCAGGGGCGTCCTGGCATCCAGACCCAGGTCCAGCTGCAACTTCAGAGGTGCAGTTAGTTTCTGCATTTCACACTCGGGTGAACAAAGCACTCACCCAGCCCCCGAGCAGCTCCAGGCCCACCATGGCCGTGCTCCCTGGCAGGATCCTGGTCTGCTCCAACAATGAGCACCCCAGCCTGGAAAGTCTTATGCAACTTGTGAACCTTATGTTTCTTATCTTGGAAACAGACGTATTTAAAACTTAAAAGGGGTTGAAATCTTTGTCTGCAATTTTCCCCAGATGGGTATGCTGGAGGACCAAAGAGCTTTTTGCTCCCTGCTGTACTAAACTGTACACACAGATTTGTGAAATGGATGTAGGTCCAAGAGCTAGAAAGTCCTTCAGCCTAATCCCACCTACAGACAAGCTTTATCATTTTAAAGATTACTTCAATGGACAAACATTTTTTCCATTTCTCAGACAGTCTCAAGGAATTTTCTGTGAATCACTACACTTGCAAGCTGAAATAGTGCCAGGACTGGGCTGAAAATGAAGGTCTTCTGACCATCCTTAGGCCTTCTCCACTGACAATACGCCACCACCAGATCACAAGGTGCTAAGCAAGGCTGATCTACCAGCTAGAGCACTAACTGTGGACATAGGAGTATAACTTCTGCTGGATAAGAGTTAAAAGGTAACAAGTCAAATTGCATAGCCTTGTTTCTTCACAGTTGCCTCTCACTTCTGTCTATCAAGAAGTTCTTCTCCTGAGACTACTAAAATATTATTTAGAGGAATCAATACATTTTTTATTGAAAGTTTAATCCATTCTTTGAAGATGTATATGTCTAAAAATATACAGAACTTGACAAGTAACAGATTTAGTACAGTATCTGTGAAACTATTGACTATACTAGCTTTTCTGAAGGAATCTCTACCTAAAGTTTAAAATCAGAGTTTTAAAATTTAAATCAGAGTTTTCTGATCAAGTTGTGCTACATAATCAGCACAAATATCAGTCACTGTTCCTTTGAATATAGGAATTTTGATACCCCCTTATTCCATTCTCTCTATCCTCTTAATTTTTTGTAATTGACACAAGAAAATTTGCTAATTTTCAAGCTGATATTTCCTCCTCTTCTTCTCACAAGTATATTTTTAAAAAAATTCTAGTTCAAGACAGAGAAATCTGTGCTCTTTAGGACTTGAGAATGTTCTCTTTTAAGCACAAGATTTTTCTGAAATTCTCCTAGAAAAAGATTTTTCCATATACCTACTATATGTCCAATGAAAACAGAGATTTTGCTGATGCTGTGCAACTATCACACTTTCAGAGGAAAAGGTGAAAAAAAGCCTGAATCACTTTAAAAAGTTTGTTAAAAAAAGTAAAAAAGAGGAAAATAATCCTGTCGTGAAATGTAAAGATATTGCTTCAACAGAAATATACTTGAAACTGAAAACAAAGCACTATAATTAGTTGATGTTCAAGAATGAAAATGAAATGTCATGTAATTCATACAGTATTTATCTCAACATCATGGATTTTTCATTGCTTCTTAATAGCAGTTAAGATCCAGATTTTACACACTTATCTTCAACATTGCCTCACAAGATTTTTATGTGCCTGGCCACTGAAAGGAGAATTAACAACCCATTCCACCTGAATTTCCCCATAGAGAGATGTCATTGGCTATGAAGATGAACACCTGGAGATCTAGTTTAGTCTGGCTAAAAATTTTAATCTCTCCCTCTCAATAATAATACTATGCAAAAGGTAAGCAGGGGCATTGTTCTAACATTTTCCTCTCCCTGAAGATTTATATGAGTTTAGACAACTGTCTGTCTAAACTGAGATAGCAAAAAGAGCTGTAAATAGGCAACAACAGGCTGTGATGGCAATGCTGTTTCAAGAAGGACACTCATCCACCTTTTTGAAAGGAATATCCATTTGACACAAACACACTGGAAGCAGAGACCAGAATCTTTGGTCTCTGCTGCTTTTCTGCTTTTCATCTGGCCTTACACAGCTCTTTTATGCCCAGTTCCAGAATGGCTCTGTTTCAGTGGGAGAAAATCCAATTCACCTGCAGCAGAGGACCCAGTTCAGCTGCACATGGCTTTGATTACAGGTCTGCAGCTACAAGCTCTCCAACCAACAGGTTATTTATTATGCAGCTGGTGAGTGTTGGTGTCACCACCAGATTCTCCTCCTCCTTCTCTGGACATTTTATGTAGGACTCACGAGTTTACCTGTCTAAACACAGATCATGACAGCGTGCTTAGACAGAAGCCTGTCTTCCAGAAGAGGCACAACTGACAGGGAAGTGACAAGCTGATCAGCCCAAGAACCTCAAGGCTAGCTAGAGATGTAACTATGGGATAAGCAGTTCCAGAAAACAGGTCAACTGGCACTGCTGGGAGTTATGATTTTACTGTTATTTATAAAACTGGAGTAATTTTCTCTTTCAGCTATATTTTAAAATGCTTGTCACACCAGTTGTCCCCCTCAGTCATGCCCAAAGACCACTGAATGTAAGAAGTGCCATACTGGGTTAGGCTGATGGTCCACTTAGCCTTGTATTCTGTCTCAAAAAGCAGCAATATGGGATGTTTAAGGAGAGAGTGCAAGACTGGCCGCTTCATGCAATGCTTTTTTCTTGTGCTCTCTTAGCATTCATGATGGGAACATCCCTCCCAGTCATTTTAGGATCCATTTATGGACCTGTTTTACTCTAATGAATTTCTTGAAAATCCTTCTACTGTCTGCCTCCGCAACCTCTTTTGAAAATAGGTTCCAAGATTCCCCTACCTACTGAGAAAAGAAGTACTTTTTACCCGTTTTAAATCAACCTTATACTAGTTTCATGGAGTGCCCTTGTTCTTACCCAGAGACACGAGTGAATAACAGTTCTCTGCTTAACTTACAAGAAATTCTTGACTTTGTGAACCCCAATTATATTTACCTTACGCCTTTTTTCCTCTACATTAGAGATTCCTAACCTTTTGAAAGTCTTGCCTCTTAATGGTCCCTTCTCCTTAGCCATTTTTGTTGCCCTTCTGTCTAACATCTTTAATTACAATGTGCCCTTCTTGAGTCATAAAGATCAGAAACAAACACAGAACTGACACTAATGGATATCTTTTAGGTGACTTTGATTCTGAAAGGATGGGATTCGAGCTGCAGATATCAGTGAATGTCGTAAGACCTGCTCTTTCCCCATCTGGTACTCAGCAGTAAGAGAGCTGGTTGTTGCACAGTAAATGTGAATCCTCAGCACCTTGTTTGCAAAAGGTGCTCCAGAACAGTCACAAACTTTCAACAGGTAAGGTGTCTCCACAACCACTAACAAGTTTTTCCCATTATTTATAAGAAAACAGTTCGATTAATTCTGTCTCCCTCTGTATGTTCAAATAACATACAGTAACTCAATCAGACAATTAAATTTCTTTGAAAGTTCTTTAAGGCAGTAAAACAAATCTGACTCGTTGTTGCACTGGCACAATTAAGACCAGGTCCAATTATTTCAAACCTTAAACAAATGCAAAACACATTTAGAGTTGGGAAGCCTGTACTATCAATGAGCTCTGCAAAAATTATAGCTAAATGTTTCTGATTATATTAGCTTAGTATTTTAGTGAAGTCATTCAGTGGGCGAGTCTACACACAGTATTTCCTTTTAGGAAGCTAACAGATTCTGTTTCCAATTCAAATCGGAAGGCTTCCAGCCTCCTCAGCACTGACTCCTACCACCTCTGTAAAGACTGTGTGTGCTTTATCTGTGTGTGATTTATTGTATGACACTGAGCAACAGCTGACATTGAAACCCCAATACCATAAGCCACTCCTGAGGGTCACATCTCTACACTTATGCAGAGATTCAGAAAGTAAAACTGTCCCTTCAAAAGGAATGTTTTGTAGTTGTGAGTTCAAGTCAACACAAAAGTCTTTATTAAGAGATCTTCAGGAAGCAAGAAATTTGAGAAAAATGGCTCCTATCCAGTATGTTTCTCCCTTTCTCAAAACCTGGGACTCCAGTTCATCCCCAGTTTGTACTGCAGCCTCTCAAAGTAGCACGGGTTCAATTTCTCCTCTAATTTCTATTATACCGTTTACTCAAGCACCAACGCTCATCTACTGCCTCTCTGCTGAGAATCTATTAAAGTTCTTCTGTTTGCTGGTGAGCAGACTCCAAAGCAGCATCCTGGTGTGAGCATCTCTCAGTTTCCTTTCTCAGTCAGAGCTGCAACTTCCGAAGAGGAAGAAAAGATTGGCTTAACCCAGACTAAGATAACCTATGCTGATTAACCCACATTAAAGTCCTACTGGAGATAAGATTGTTGCAGGCTGAACCTTGTCAGCTAGTCCAGAAAAAAACACAAGATTATTGTCTTTAATCATTTGAAACTAAGTGCTGTTACTTATGGTACTTGAAATAAAGTAAGCTTACTGAGGAAAGGGTAGTTTTAATTTATTCTTTAAAGAGACCTGGTGAAAAAGTCAGTTAAATAAATGTCAGTTCTATTACTTAGGCTATTAAAATTTATTTTGTTCACAGTTTCACACTGTAGGGAAGTTTGAATTTTGCATATCCTGATTTTTAACATTGGAACTAGGAATTCACTTTCCAGAAGTAGTGAAGACTTATTTAAAATTGTTGGGTTTAAAATTTTTTTTTAATTTTAGATTTTATTTCCAGACTCTTTCATTTTGACAGTGGAAGTCTTCCCATACACGGTAATAAACAGGAGACAGAACTCAGGAAGCTGCAGATCAGCAAAGCTGATCCTAAAGTGTTCTTTCAATAAGAATTTGCTAATTGATTGATAGAGAAATATTTTGCTACAGTTTGCTTGAGTTGAAAGAATTCCGATAAATCCCCAGTGAGTTTTGAAAGTTACTTGACTTCCTTCCTGCTCCTCTGCCTGACTCCTGGCCCGTGTAATGCGGTGAGAGGAGCCTGGAAGTTCAGCTGCCTGCCACCGAGCAGAGTCACAGCCTGTCTCTAAGGGCTTTCCAGTCTCCTGCCCTGGACTAGCCAGGAAAGTGTTAAAGCTGAAGATGTTAGATCCACCTGTACCCCATCCTCTAGAACAGCTTTCAGGGCAAGTGGAGAACAGTTCTTCAGTTTATGTTTGTGAACGTAATGAAGCCAAATGCAAGGAGATCAGAGTGTTATGGAACTAAATTTTTTCATGAAGCACTACAATGAAATGATAGTCATCTTGGATGAAAATTTTTATTTACTTGCCGCATCCAGACAATGTGAATCCCCTCTCCACTACCCGGCCAAATGGCTGACATAAGTAGTGCTTAGAATAGCTCTCAGGGAACATTAGGGAACAAGGTCTTTCTTTTATGTTATTTATTATCTATGTTGGCCGATCTTCAATATTTTCATAATCTTCACAGGGATTATGTTTCCTTCCAGTGTCTTTCACCGTCCTTTGGGACTCTTAAACATTTATGCCTGCACTCAACTGCAGAAACTGAAGATATTGTACGTGACTTCAAGCTAAATCCTAGAGTAATGTATTACTAGGGAAATCGTGAAATTCTGGCAGATCTGCCAATTTTACATGCAAGGGGAACTATGGAAAACCTATACTTGTAGCAGTCAACATACAGATGTGCACAGTAACATAATGAAGCGTCAGGCAAGTATTTAACAAATTATATAACTGCTTGCACTGCTGGCTTCTGTAGATCATTACTGGCATATCAGCATATGGACCCTTGAATTAAAGGGGAGACTGGTAGTCTTAGCTCATAGATACCACACTTATTTTCCCTCCACCATTCTTAAATTCCAAAAGAGAAATGATAAGGGAAAACCAGAATTATCAGAGAAACCTGATTTCCTGTATGTAGGTACTCAACACTTTTTCAAGACTATCATACTGTTTTGAGGCCAAAGATTTGGGTTATCCATTAGTTACGTTTCTAAAAATATTTGGCATTATGTATTATCTTATCCATGAGCAGCTCTGCAGGAGGCAGATCAGCATTTACATTTTTTCTGAAGAAATGGCTTTAAAGATAGGTGGTTAACTTGGAGCAATTATCAGCCTATTAAGAAATATAATAAGGGATTTATTGTGAAATATGATTATTACCCAAAAATGACATATTTTTCATCATGTTTATTAATTATTGAAACACGCTTAACTCATCACATTTGAACTCCAGCTTGTAATTTCTTGTGTTACACAACCAAATTTTGTGTTCCATTAAAATACTTAATGACAAAAAGCTGACATTTTCTTTCAGTCAAACTCTTTACAACAAACACAATAGCATAACTGATTCCCTTAGATCATATAGTGAAACTAGCTATTGCAAACAAAGAGTTTGAAAATGTAGTTCATTTGTAGTAGATGAGGAGTCCAGCAGCCCCACAATATTTACCACATTAATTCAACATGTTTAACTTTATTGCAGGTCAATATCAAGCAACTAAACAAAAAGGATTTTACTTTGTGCACGGCTACCCTCTGCGCTCTAGTAGGCAGAACCCTGTTCTACTCATAGACTGCTCTGACTTCAGCTAAGTCCAGGACAGTTTGAGAACTGTGGGGTCACAGCCATCTCCTCTTTTCTCCCATCTTGAGTAATAAAGTTGTTTTAGTCATGATGCACTGCATTCAGTGGGAATCGTCCTATTAACTTCAGTGGGATCATGTTACAACTTTGAAGTTAAATAAAAAAAAAAAATCCACATTTTCTTTGACAAATCATGAGAGAATTTAAAAAAATAATTTAAATTCTACTTCTGTATGAAATCAGAAATACAGAAAATTGACCACAATCTGATTTTTTTCTATTTTTTGGCAGCTTTTCTGTCACAGAAAAGGTATAATTTTTCCCTGTAATCTATTGGAAAGTGAGCAAGGATGCTCTGCTCCAGTCATTCTCTGGAGGTCAAATAATGTTTTAAAAGGAGCTTAAGTGTTTCAGGAGTACAAGTACCATGAGAAGTTAAATAACTACTTGTAAATTTGTGCAAAAACTCATTAGTGCTTATCCCTTGTGTTTAAAGTAGCAAAAAACATGTGTGCACTAAAAAAATAATGTGCACCAACGTGATCATTTTAAGGGGGAAAAAATTTAAATATTTCAGGATCAGATAATTTTCACATAATATTTTAAATCTAAATATGTGGCTGATTACAAATGAAATAAAATGGCTTCAAGTAAGTTAGATTTTCAGATAATTTACATCCCTCATAGAAAGCACTTTTTCAAGGCAGCCTGAAGTGTCTCCTACTTTTGCCCTTTAACATCTTTGCTTTATGCAGTCAGTTTAAAAGCAATCATGAAGAAGTTAAATGAACATTCAGTGAATATTTTTACGATCTTGTCTTTACTTGAAACTATTTAAAATTTATTTGCTCAGATTTTGTACTGTTCTCTTCTCCCCTACCTCTTCCCCTTCACTCTCAGAAGGCTGCATCACTTCAACATTTTTTAAAAGCTGTCAGTTCACTTTTTTTGTCTACCTGGAAGAGAAAATGCCTTGAAAATTCATATTGGTTTTGTTATTTCCTAATTTTAATTTGAAATATGGCCTCTGGTTCATGGTTATAAGTTTAGAAATATTACTACGCAAGTTCTTGTTTCTATTACTGGCAACAAAACTTACTTGTTTCAGTGTGAGACCAGTGTCCTGCAGCATCAACTCTTGAGAATATTTCTGAAGACTGCATCAGTAGTTTTTCAATCTTAATTACTCTTCCAGCATAGTCATGAAGTACTGGGAAAATATTTACTTCAAATTTTATGCCGCTTACAGAAAATAATTTAAGAATGGTTGTCTCAAAAGAGCACCTGTATTTAAACAAGAAAGAAATCTTAAGCAAGCTGCTATATTTCTTGTTTATTCCAGGTTTACACAGAGTCCTCATCACAGAATCTAGGTTCTACTTTTCTGTAGGCTTGTCAGACTACAGAAACAACACAAACTAGTACAAAAAGCTGTTTGTATTTTAAGATAAGATAAAGAACTTTTCCTGAAGGTTTGTTTTTTGGGGAAAATATTTGGCAGTAGCAACAACTCATTGTAAGCCTTTTGGTTATTTTCCTTCTTCTGAACCCAGCTGTAGGGACCTATTTAGATTTATTATGGAACCTAATTAACTCTCAACTTCTTTGAAATAAGAAACTTGTGCTCACACTCATATCAGTTTCACCAGCAAAATGTAGGAAACTAGGAGTTTTCCTGCTTTTAGCCTATGAACTGCCTTTTTACAAGCCATTCGACATTTGACATGGAGAATAGGGAGAAAGTTCGTAAGATTATTTTCATACCTGCTAATCCTGTGTGTATATTGTGATCCATACTGGTACTGTGCTCAGTACAGAAGGCCAAGAACATGATGTTAATGTACTATTTTCCTCATACAAGAAACACATTTCTTCCCTCTAATGTCCATTAACCTAGACTGTTAAAGAGCAAACATTTTGCTTTTTGATGGAAATGCTTCCCTGGGTAGGCATGTTTTCTAAAATGATTTGGGTGCTGTTCTCGAACACTAGTGCACAAAGTCCAGAATCTCTAATGTTGTGATGGTTAGAAGTAATTTCCATGAAGAAATACTGCTGTGGACACTTAACTTTTGAAACAACAACAACAACAAAAACTCAGAGAAAGTCTTGTGGTTTCTCAAAACCCGAAGAACCTAAATGTATATAATATAAGCTTTTTTTTTTTCTTTTGGCATTCAGCTGTAATATGGTATGCACTCATCATTTTTTTTCCAGCATGACATATTAGAAAAAAAGGCTAACCTGTTATTTTCTATACAGACTGAAAAGCTGCTTAAACAGGATTTGCTCTGATTTCTCTCCAATTAAAATAACATGCAAATAGCTGAAAGTTCTTAAACAATGTAAACAGCAACAGTAAGGGTACTATTAAAAAGTATCTGGCTGTAATTTTAGCTTTAAAAACTCTGTTTTTAATTTTTCCCTACATACCACTAACAAAAAAGAAAGTTTCTTTATAGGGACAAATGAACAACAATGTAATAGAAATATGAAAATATATCTTTTCATACCTTTTGACTTCTATTTATAACTTCGTTCCCTACATCATCAAGACAACTGCTGCCTAGTAATTCACCATCTCAGTCTTCCATTTAGCTACTTCATGTAATAACTTTCTTACTTTAAAACCTAACAACCAATGACACTTTTTGTAACTTGCTTACCAATGTAAATCACCATGTGATGCTGTTAAGTCTTGCAGACTCTCCATCTCTCCCTTGGAGAAAGAGGTGCTCCAGTTGTTCCCCAGCTGACAGCACCTTATGTTAAGTCTTTTTCCATAAGAACTTAATGACAAGGGAGAAATTTTCAAGTTCATCCAGACCAGAGAAAAAACATTAAAAAATAAAATAGCATTTCTGATATTGTATACTCTCTTTTGGATGCACACAGATATGACTGAACATTTCACTATTGTGCTGACAATATTCGAGGACAACTTAGACATTTTTCTAACAATAAGGATGGTTATGCACTGCTTGAATCTTCTCGTTTAGGGAGAATAGGAACCGGATTCTTGAAAACTTGCAAAGAAGTTAGTCTCAAGGTATCCGGACCGATAAGACCTCCTGTCCAGCTCAGTAATACATGCCACTTGCGTGGCACATGAGTGCCAGTAAAACTATCAAATGTTTGAAGACCATTTAACTGATGATAGGTAAGGTTAAAACCAAGACTTTCTTTCAAGGATTGTTCCAATTTGTGATCCCTATTTTTACTGACTTCCAGATTATCTGGTCTTGGAAAAGACGTTCCTTGCAGCAGAGATGCAAACTTTTCAATGTGCTCAACAAAACTCTTAGGATGTGGGTCAAATAACTACTAATGCCATGCTACATTCTTCCTTCCATGTTCTGGACTGTAATCCCACTCGTTGGCCACGTGCACCAATTTTGTAAATTCAGTATTATGTTTAAATCCCAGAGAGATTACTTGAGTTATTCAAACATAAATCTTTCTGGGACTGGGGCCTAAGGCAATGCAGTCCCTGGGCAGGAAAACTTTTTAGCTTGTCTTCTACAGGGCCAAGCACACTGTCAGACATAACAAATAAATAATACTGTGGAAATATCATTATCTGAATTACAAGTCTATTCTTGCAAAAATATCATGTTCCCTAGTGGTTGAAATGTTATTCCAGGCTAGATCAATCTTGAGTTCGTATTTCAACATTACATATATACCATAGACTACCCAAATACTATGCAATTCATCCAGTGGATTTCTATTTACCATTAACAACCGCATAGTTTTTTTTCAAGAAAAAAATAAAGATTTTACCATTTTCTCCCCATGAACACAGTCAATATAGCATTAGAACAGAAAATCTCTACTTGATTTCAAATACTTCCTTTCATTTTTATAAGGGCTATGATATGCTTTGACCTTCTGATTTTACATTGATAATACCTACTCCACTGTATTCAGTTGCATGTAGTACCTGGAGTTAAGTACTACATATACTCTTGACTCATGTTTATACATATGGATTATCCCTATAGTAATACCTGAGAGGTATGGGTTATCGCTTTAGTAACACTTAAAGTCAGACTAGTAGCGACCCCCTCTCCCATACACGTGAGAACTGCAAAACCCTGTGGGTTTTAGTGTCTCTTTTAAGTGTTTCTCTTCTTGGACGAAAAGAAATTCTGCCTGGGGGTCTATATAATATCATGTGCTGTTGAAGATGGCTATTTCTCTCCTGCAAGGCAAGATCTGCTACACCACTGTCACCAAAAGCTGTTTGTCAAATTTATTCTGAGAAAGCTCAAACGGTGGAGATTCTACTCCACATCTGAGCAGCCTTTACCATTATAGAGTCTTCCTTCATGTCTAACCTGAATCTTTCCCTTGTAATTAGATGATAGTAATTATATTCTATTTTCACACTCCATTTTGTTCACTTATCCTGTCACGTCAAACCTTCAAAATCCTTTATCAAGATCAAGGCTTCAGCAGCAAACAGTAAGGTGGTTAAATGCTAGATCATTCAACTCTGGAGCCTCAAGATTACAGATCAAAGATGTTTTCACTCTCATCCGTTGGTTTAGTTCATTGGGCAGAACTGAAAATACGGGTATAAAGACCTAATCTGCTCCAGCCTCTCGTCATAATAACCACTGATATTCCCTGTCTGTACATAATTTCTAGACATCTTGTTTCCTAATAACACTATTGTCTCAAATTATTCTTATGTAAAATTATTCTGAATTACATTAACTTTTTCTTTCTACTCTGACTACAGGTACCAGCTGGATATTCCTCTCAAGTTCTCTGTCTGCTGGTGTTCCTGCTCCCCCACTACCTAATAATTAACCCCTTGTTACCAGCCATTTTGTCAAGAGCCACCCAATGGGAAAGGAAAGGAACAGGGAAAGGAGATGCGCTTTGTGCTGTGACTCTGGAAGCACAAACTCAAGTCTTCAGTGGTGTGATGTCAAAAATAACAATAAAAAAATCCCCGGCACTACAATAATTGCTTTTTTTTCCGACCCATTCCTCTTTCTGGTGGGCAGCGTTTTCCAGAGAAGTCCCATGCGCAGTTTCTTTTCCTGTCCTGGGAGCAATTCTGCAAATCTTCCCATAGATCCCCTGTCTTCTTCTGCTTTCCATCTCCTGAACTGAGAGCTGGCAGTCCAGCATCTGTGTCTCACACACCATCTAATTTTTCAGCTGAAAATGGCTGCCCCTGCCCAGCTAAGGTGGAGGCACTGGGTTGTCGTGAAAGAAAAGATCAGTTCAACATCTGGGGATTGTTCAGGTACATACTTTGATTCAATCTCTCTTTCAGGACTGGTCTACTCCTGTTTACCTTCCTGATGCGAGTATTCCTGTATCCCTTACCAATTTCCATCTATCACATACTTCTTTCTCCTCATTTTCCATCACCTTTATTCTAGCCAGACCCTACTGTTTAATTGCTCCTTCTGGGACCTGGTTGTTGTTCATCTTTTACCTTGTTAACTCATGGTCCATATAGTGAAACTAGCTGTCAGACCTAGATGATAGCACTGAACCTGTTGTATATGCCCTTTTGATGAAAGAGACAGCTCAGTGAACAGAACAGGAGTGAACTGGGCCCACCAAACCTTTCTGCTCTCAGGTTTGTGCCGCTTCCTGCTCGTGGAATCTACCTCCCATCCCATTTCGCGTGAACTGGTCAACTTCCTGGATTCTGTTTCCAAATATGCTTGTTAATGGAATCATGATTATAGCCAAAACTGTAAAACAAATGCAAAATACAGCCCTGTGGGATGTGCAATGAATACAAACGGGGAAAGTACAAAGCATACTGGAGGTTTCAGAAAAGTGAGGGACTACATCACCTAAGACAACATTGCTATTAACAGTTTGAAAGTTTCTGCACCCTTTGAAACAGTTTGGAGGGAAAATTTACACCAGCTCTTATTTCATAACAGTGTTTTGCTGTGAATATGCAATCAACAACAAAAAAATCTAGTTTAAGGATCTAGTAAGACTTAGCAAGCAAAAGGTCTCTTAGCAACAAAACCCCATAACTAATCTGAAGCAGCTGTGGTAATTTTAGAAAATGGCTCAAACTGTTGAAAAGCCATTAGGAAGCTGATATATAGAGAATAAAAGGAACCACTCAACTTTAAAAAGATTTCCCAATATGGAGTGTTATGTTATTTTATAACCAAATCTTAGTCATCCAAAGTTTACATGCCACAAAATGCTATTTATGACCATGTGGCTGGACTTTCTACAAGTAGCTGGAATTCTATCACATACCTGAAATTCCCCCTGAAAAAAGAAATTGCCAATGGCTAAGCACATATTCTTCTGCAGTAAAGGTGCGAGTGCTATATTTCAGTGAAGCTGATGCCACTTACGGTTTGATTTATTTTATGCACTTGGAATGGGATCCTAAATAATTGGAATCAATTTCTTTAATCCTGTAACTTTCAGTCTCTATTGGAAATAATGAAAGCCACTTGCTTTTGGTAGGCTTTGCATATGGCTGATCGTCAGACGTTACCTAACAGGCTCTCTAGTTTATTTGACTGCTGCTTTAAATGGAAATATCCACTAGCTTGAAGAATGGCATATTTTAAAAACAGTATCTGGAGCAAAGAATCAAATGTGTCGGGAACAACAAGTTCTATTGGTTTACTCTTCATGCTGCTACTGATTGATGCATTACTAATGATTTTTACTACTTGTATTTATTATTGTACCATGGTCTCAAAATAGCCTAAAACCTTGGACAGGCAAAAATTGGTCTCAGTATGCATGTCAGCTGGCTTCAGCTAGAGTCAAGGAGGCTTAAATGCTTTTCTGAATTAAGGCCAAAAGTTGGAAAATAAAGAATATTAATTAAAAAATCTTCATTAGACAGAAATAACTATACAAGATGGGTTGGATGGGCTTCCAGAGATGCTGCAGTCCTAGATAAACGTGAATGGGGCTACTTAATTGATCTGTGTGTGCAATGTGAAAAACTGCTCTGTGCAACTTGCACACATCAGACTTACTGTTTTTGAATCTACCCTTGCCATCAGGTCTGACTGCATCTGAGGAGACCAGTATTCAGTCGCACCCATTTGTGTCGGACAGTTCAGCTCCCTTTTGATTACATTAAAAATAATTGTACTTGGAGATTTGATCACAGCTAAACCTACTCAAAGGATTGTTGGCAGCCTTTGTTTGTCAAGCCTTATCTGCTTCTGAGCAGAGACAACTAAAGGGATGTTTTTTGGACAAGCTGCCTTATAGGACACAAGAGGCAAGATATATGCTATGGTATTAAATGATGGCTATTAGGAAAGCATACATCTAGTCAGCTTTAGAAAACTTCTTTTCTGAGGGAAATAATTGAAAAACCAGCAACACAGTTTTAGGACGATCAGATGACAAAAAGCACGTAAGCAGAGCTTCCAGCTCTGATAGCCACCAAGTAAGGAGCCCAAAGATTCATGTTACCTATAAAAAAATGCGAAAGTAAAAAAGTTTTCACAAATAAGTGAATTCTTGAAAGCTCAGTAAGTTGTTTTTAATATTCTCCAATAAACAATAGGGAAAGGGCCACTTTTTTAGTATATTGTTGATGTCTGCCTTTTTAGATTCTCTCTTTCATGGCGACTGATGTTAAATTGAGGATGGACTGTTTGTTGCAAAACAAGTGATAAGACACAGCACAGAAAAGTCCATACAAAAATTTCAAAACTTTTAATTGGACTGACCTGTACAGTCTCTTTCATCTGTTAGGTTAGATAATGTTTATTAATGCAAAACGAATGAAGATTATTGGACAAATAAAACTAAATCCAGCAAAAGTTATGGGATTGTACAGAAACTGTGATATTTAGTGGTTTTGACTCAAAGTCGGAAGGAAATTGGCAACACTGTCAAAGCTGCACTTTTGGCTCTCCGTCAGCTCAGAAATCAGATGGAGTCAAGTAAAGAAAGAAGTGAACATTTTTTCAGGAATGTCCATAAAACTCAAGCTAGAAGAATTCACATATCTGAAATAAGAGATATCTTCAAGTCCATTTATTCATGCAGTTAATTACTTCTTTTAAAAATGTCATAAAACACCTATTTTATAACCTCAGTATTGGAAAATATGCAGTGAACAATTATTAGGCCTACATCACTGTTACAAAACCCGATTGGATATACAGAAGACGCAAGTTGTGATGGAATTTTCTGCAAATGCAAATCACACAATTCCATTAATGAGATGCAGGAAGGGTCATATGTGATGAGAAGGCAGGAAAGAGTTTGGCTGCTCTTTTGATTAAAAGTTAATTCCATTTTCCAAATTTACAATCAAGAGAAACTTCATAATTTTATTAAACTCACTAGCAACTCAGTGTTGTTATTTGGTGTAGTTGAAAAGGTTTTGTTTACAGTGAAATCAGTTGATTTATTTTTAGTGAGCTGCTATATCTGGCAGTGACTCACATAGAAGTAGAATTTTTTTTCATTGTTGACAAAGTACAAAAGCTTTTGCTCAGTATCAAATGTCAGTGCAGTCATCTTTCCAACCAAGCCAGGCAGACAAATACAATCTGTACTACTACTTGGAAGCTTCCTGAAATATGTACCTTCTCTTGTCACTATCTTTTCTAGGCTGTATTTCTTACCACCTAATTTCCATTTCTTTCATCCAGCTCCTACTTTCTTTAAAATCACTCAATCTAATTTTTCTGTATGCTTCTTCAGAATCTTCTTTCATTCTACCATCCTTTGCTCCTTCTCCTTCATTACCACATGTGTAGAATTTCCAGTCTGAAAAATTAGACTATCTTGGATTTCACTTGTACTTTGTGCTTCTGTCAGTTTTTATCTTATACTGAGTTTAGTCATCCGTCTTTTCTCTTACCAGTATAAAAAATTATCTTGAAGCTACAAAAACTGCCGCATGTGTTAAAGTCAAGTCAGTATCCACATTTTTTGAGAAGTCAGGCTCTTTGGAACATGTTCAGAAAAACACTTAAGAGTCCTCAAGAACACAATCTGCAAGTGCCTTGAAGCCCACTTCTGTGACATACAATACTAAATCGTAGTAACCAGTACTTAAACTGATATCCTTTCACAGACAGGAAACCATCACAGGATGAAACTGTCATACTTGGTTGCTAATTAGCCAACTTTTCGACGAGTGTAATTTGAGAGTAATAATAGAATAAGAGGTCTCTTTCAGTACTCCTGAGTGATGTATTGACTTGAAGTTGTACCACTGGCCTCACCACATGCTTTGGAAATGTATTCAGAACAGTCTTGTCGAGACCAAGAGTGTGTTTATGTCATATTAATGAGTTATTAATAATAAGTGTACAAGATCCCCAGCCCAACAGCCACAGTCCTTATTCATCCAGGGATTCAAACTTCATAGGATTTTTGTTTGTCAGTATCCTTAACACGTATCGGGGATATTATTCTCTATGATATGGTCAGTCTATATTAATCTAGTATTTCACATCACTGTGATATTCTGTCTTTAGAGGTCTCCCTTATACTCAGTGGACAGAGTTAGGCTCTTCCCAAATTTGACTGTGGACCAATAAATTAGGGTCCTGCTTTGAATGACTGCTGGGGGGAAAACTATGCCTGTCTGCAAATAAAAAGGAGGGTCATTAGCCATTGTTAGTTACTAGTGTGAATATCAACCTCAATCTTTACTCTGGTCTTCTAAATATATGCTATGCAAAATATCCGGAAGATTGGTATTCGATTTCCATTAATGTGTCTGCAAGACCATATTAGATGCCTGACTTTCCTTTATGGACAGGAGGTCTGGGGCATTTTATCCAATACCAGCAAAGGAACATCTGGGTGGAGGATGGACTGAACCTCCTTAACACCATCTGCATGTTTAAAGCAATTCTTCAGTTTTGACCACTCAGAGAGAGACTTTCAAGATGGCTATTCTTTAACTAAAGCTACAAAATACATCATGACAAGGAGTAATGTAATGAATTTATCCAGTTGACTTTCAACTCTGTTTTAATATGCTACTGATATGTCTTAATTTGTGGACGGAGAAAATTATGAGACCTATAAGTCAAATGGGAGAGAGGATAAGCACTCCAAACTGACAATTTGATTAATATGAATTAGTACAAGTCTAGCTTAGTGCTTCATTAGTTCATGTCAGCAATGATAAAGAAGAACATTAATGATGATACTGAAGTGCTGAACTTTTAAAGTTCTAACTCAAGTATTCTTGTATATGCTGCAAAATAGCCTTGTTGACCCTCAAACACTAGCTGTAGTGTTAGACAAAGAGGGAATGTAAAAGAACAAAACTGGAAAAAATGAAGAATGTTTAATTGGGATGGATATCTATAAGTCGAGTCAGTTTTTCAGAAACCTTAATGATATTATCATTCTCAGTTTTTAATGAAAATATTAATCGATTTTGGTAAGCTGGTGCCAGATATATGTGCTATAATCGTATATCTAAGTTTCTGGAAAAGAGTGAACTCCCTCAACAGCTGCTGTGGGAGTTATCCCAGGGACTGAAAGAAAACGTTCAGCATGTGAGAGTCCTGGTCCCAAGTTCACAGTTCCTGTGACGAGAAAAGTCCTATCACTAGATCCTGATGGCATCACATTTAGGGAGAAACATAAGGAGCAATCAATCAAATAATTAAAGCTTAGATTACGAAGTGGTCTATGTGTCAAGACTAATACTCTAAAATGGATCTGTTGGCACGGCGGTAACAATTATAGAACGGTGTGTAGGAGGTAAGAACCTTCTTTACTGCTTTCACATATTAAGATACACAGGGTGACAGTCTGAGAATCCAAGCTGATTTATAAAGAAATTCAACTCTAGACTATTAGTCTAGCAGGATGATAAGAGTGTGGAAGACAATGGCAAACTTTGTACATGAGAGGAATACATGTGAGGATTACTATGGCAGGAGCTGGATTTCCATGTTGACAGTGTCAGTATTCATCTTTTCACCACGACTGGGTCTGAATGTTGGAGTCATTCATATCAGGCATCTGTCAAAGAGATGTCTCACAAAGGATTAAATAGGAAGAAAAGAAACGTGTCCCATAAAATGTGCACTGTAAAGAAGCTAAGCCTGCCGTGTTCCTTGGGGGAAGAGAGCTCCCAATGACACACAAGTATTATAATTTCTTGATTTCCGTCTTCTAGCCCCCTTCTGAGGACACCTTGTCTATCTGCACACAGTCCCACCGCTAAGACTGAAGGTCATTGATAAGGGTGACCAAATGTGAGCCTTAATTTCCTACGGAGATACAATAATGATTTGTCCTTTTTGCCTAGGACCCAGTTCCTGTAATTGACTCTACAGGGAATGACTCCTTGCATCTTTACAGGGTTCTGCTCAATCCACCAGCCCTGTGGGGTCACAGGGATGTCACCTGCATGACTGTCCTGGTAAGGGCTGGTACAATACTATACAAAACTCTAGAGCCTGAGTGAATAGTGTGTACAGATATGCGGGTAGCTTCAAATTTATCAAATACAGAAGCTGAAATCAACACATTTGCAGGTTTATCTCCCAGTCATTGTGTCATTGCTCTTCAGCCTCTTAAAGTGCTGTAAATAAAGTGAATGTGAATAGCAGAATAACTGATGTATCAAAAACCTACTCCTGTTGGCATCAAAGATACAACCCCCTGATTTCAGTGGGCTGACCCTTCATTCTGATCTGATTATAAGGTACTAATCTTCTGTTCTTGGAGAGGAACTCAGCTCAAAATCTGAACAGCTAAACTTCAGAGTTTGTTGCCAACTTTTCCGCTTGCAGGTTTGCTTTATGCGGGAGATATTTTCATATTTTTGCAAAATGCTTTTCCTTATGTGCTACTGTACTAATTATTTAGTAAATCCATCTTATATATGGGCCCATTTTGGAGTGGGCTTTTTTTTTTTTTTTTTTTTTTTTT
>Ga0065711_1000467_pt1 | contig 65762 bp, 33 predicted proteins | sample Hoacrofraction12_FD_59098 | JGI IMG/M metagenome (GOLD analysis project Ga0065711, IMG submission 59098) | Hoatzin crop microbial communities from Cojedes, Venezuela - Epithelial fraction 12 v2 (version 2) | ecosystem: Host-associated > Birds > Digestive system > Esophagus > Crop | place... | reverse complement strand
CCTCTCCTGTCCTCCAGGACCTCTCAAAGATGATGGAGAGTGGCTCAGCAATGACATCCACCAGCTCCCTCAGCACTCGTGGGTGCATTCCATCAGGGCCCATGGATTTGTGGGCGTCCAGATCACTTAAGCGATTCCTCACGCAGTCCTCCTCGACCAAGGGAAAGTCATCCTCTCTGTAGGCTTCTTCTCTTTCCTCCGGGGCCTGGGATTCCTGAGGGCCTGCCTTGGCACTGAAGACTGAAGCAAAGAAGGCATTCGGTAGCTCTGCCTTCTCTGCATCTTTCGTCACCAGGATACCCGCCTCATTCAGCAGCGGCTCCACATTGTCCCTAGCCTTCCTTTTGCTGCTGATGTAGTTGAAGCAGCCCTTCTTGTTGTTTTTGACATCCCTTGTCAAGTCAGGGTATCAGACCATGGATGACCTGGTGAAAGAGAGCAGGAGCAATTTTCATTCATCTGTGTGGCAGCTGCCAAAGGGTTATTGACAACAGCAGGGCCAAGGTATCTTCAAACTTGAGCCCTACTGGAGCTCTGCTTGAGCTCAGCTTCCTTCACATGTGTACTGCAATACGTATCACCCACTTTCCCATTGGTTACGAACTTGTATCGCTTGTTCTCCACCCATGTTTTAATTAGTTCACATGGTTGTCTCCCTGGTAAGTATGCATCTGAGGTCCAGTCATTAGTAACATCCCCTGTTTAACATACAGGATCTTCTTCCCACAGCGGTGGAGACCTGTCTGTTCTCACAGCCCCCGTGGCACCTCATCATGCTATCTCTTGGGCATGGGCAGCTCCCTGAGTACCCCTTTCCAGGCCTTGCGAGTGCCTCCCACCTGGCTGGCTTCTGGGACCGCTTGGTCACAGGTGAGGCCATCTTTCAAGACTTGAGTGGCCACTATTTTTCCTCCACTTCTCACTGCCTCTGCATCACTGCACAACTGGATGAGCTTTACTCCCAGTTACACTCTTTCACAGGCTGCTACACCAACTGTGAATGGCTGGGACGTGTTGAAATGCAGCCTCGTCCCTCACTCCCGAACATGTGAGTGCTCAGGGGGTTGGAAATACAGCACCCTGGCACTGGGACAACCACCTCCAGGGTTAACTCCTTTCCTCCACCCACTCTGCTTGCCAGTGGAGGTAGAGAGGGACTGACCAAGCAGGTAGCTACTCTAATGGCACCTCTAATAGGCAGAGATGAATCTGTGGGTTTTCACTTCAGGATTGTACACTGGGCAGGTGCGCGCAAACAAAGGCAAGGAGAAATGCATAGATATCATCCTCCATGCTTTACCTTGCATTCACTGTTGTCACTGAGGACTCCTTCATGTGCTACGCAGGGCCAGCAGTGTTGATGGCAGGAAGGGTCTGTCCCCTGCGGTATTTCAATGGGGACTGCCAAAGAACACCTCCAGGCACCCTTTGTTTCAGCTTGCTGCTCCAGCCGTGTTGCACCTCCAGAGTTGTCTGTGCAAAACTCTGTGATCTAATGGACCTCAGCCTGCAGTAAGATAAGATATGAAAGAAAAAGAAAAAACTGATAAGGAAAATGCCTACATATCGATGTATAAGAAAAACAGAGCTTCTAGGGAGATACAGCATCTTTGCTAAACCAGCTGTGAAAACAGAGAAAAAAACAGACAAGTTTTCTGAAGTTACACAGCATGGATGGGCATGACTTCAGGCAAGATCAGAGGAGCCTGAAATAATCCACATTTCATGAAAAAAGCAAGGAAGTAAATTCAGAGCTAGAACTGAGCTATAGAATTGCCAGGCACAGAGGAGGCGAACCACAGCACAGAAAGCTATCTGTGTTTCTCCATGTGTTATGTGAGATACTCCTCTCAGGAACTGCCACTGTAAGCTGGGCTCCCTGTCATCTGCAGCAGAAAGACGCTTGGGTCTAAGGAATCTGGATCTCACAGATCCAGAAAAAAATAATGACCTTGTGCTTGGAATAAAGCTATTTTCCCCGGCTGCCTGTCTGTTAAGGGCAGAAGGCAGCAAGCGGAAGCGGAAATGGGCTGCTTGTTGAGTTGTACGACCCAGCCCCTCTGTGAGTGGTTACTCATCTCTCCGCAGTAGCTCCTGCTAAGTTTTACGTTGTGCAGATGTATTCTTTATGAAAGTCCTTGAATTACCATCCATGGTTTTATTCTGATTCTATGGGACTCATCCGTCTTGCCTGACTGAGCACTTTGCAGACTCCTACTTGACGTTAACTGCCCCTGAAAACACTGAGACTTGGTCCAGTCTCCCTTGAGAAAGTGGGTGTAGGTCACACAGGTCCGAAGCCACGGAGGGGTTTAGATGCCTAACACTCAGTGTCAGCCTGGGTCAGCAGCACCCTGTACTAGTACTAGAGGCTTTCTTCTCTTCTCTAACTTTGGGTGCCCAAGGCACCTATTACCGGGCAAAAGTCACACACTTAAGAGATGTTCAAGCATTCATGTAGATACGTAGTCTCTGGAGGAAATTCTGCTTCCATTTCCACCCCAGCAAAGCTGCTGAGAGCCACAGCAAAGTGTGAATGCAAATGAAGATGCTGTTTGACTCATAACAATTTGTGCCTTGACAGGCAGGGAGCAAACACAGCGCAGACATTGCCCCAGAGAGTTCCCAGTCTACAAAAGCAAACAAATGAAAAACAGTCAGAAAGAGCTGGTGAAACAGGAATAGAATGAGAGTTTTGCCATGCTTATTGGAAAAGGGCAGAGTGAAATTATCTTCCTACCAGCTTAAACCAATTTTTTCTGGTAATAGTAATTCTTACTGTTGTTCAGGATTATGTCCCCAAATGTGACAACGAAAAAGAATTTTTTGGAACTCCCAAATGGAAATACAGGGCAGGGCTCTCCAAAGACCACTCACTGTGAGTGTAAAATATGCAAGCTGTGGATCTTCTGGCTCTGGACTGCACCGGCCAATAGATCCATCTCCTCCTGCTTCTGTCCACAGGTAGCAGTGATTTGACTCAGGACCACGAGGTTTCTAGAAGTGCCAGCACACCAGTAGTAAGGGCAATGGTTCAGACAGCTGGTCAAGTCTTGCTTTCATCCAGACAAACCTTCCACACGGAAACTTTTCTGGAAAGCCAACTGCAACACAAATAGCAATTGCAGATATGAGAGCTGCTGAAAGCTAACAACCTGAAACGGTTTCCCCACCTAAAGATCACTGCTGAATTCAGACTCCATATGCAAACGAAACACTAGTGTTGGCTAAGTCCACTGTTTAACGAAAAATACCATTCTGCATTGAACCCCACTAAAGAATATTACTGAACTTATCATACAGATTTTCTTCATGGGTTTCTTCAAGGAAAATGACATTTTAGAAGGGACTGTAAATCCAGACTAAGCAGAGAAAAAACAGTATAACCACATAATAAGATAAAAGTAGATCTGTGTGTACATAAGACGTAAAGAGAGATATCACCCTTGTAATCATGTCTCATAACCAGATGATGTTCTAAATCAGCCTGAGGAGTCAGTCGTCATTCTGGACTCTGGGGGTGTCTCCCTTAGGAGGAGGACCTGAAGAGGTACTTATTTGCTATGATGCTGTCAAATTTCGAAGAGTAGACACAGAGGCCCCCTGTCCCTGCAATCCTGACAGCTCCGATCACCTGTTTTTTTCTTAGATGTCCTAAGAGAGCCACTGGATTGCAGTGGGTAGGTTACTGGAGAGGGGGAGGAGGAAGCTGAGGGAGCACTGACCCTTCCTGGGGCAGTCCCAGTGCTGCCTTGGTGCGTGACAGGGACTATGCATCCCTCCTTCACGCTGCCGCCACGTCTAGTCCTGACACAGATCCACCCACCCTCCTTCGGCTTTCCCTGTTTGGAGCAGGGGCTCCCATTGCTTTGGCTGTCTGTGGCTTTCTGACCGGCGAGGGGCAGCTGGCATGCAGGGCAGCAGCCTCAGGCAGGATCCACCTGTCACCCAGGCATGGCAGCTACGTGCAGCTGTCTTGAAAATGATGTTCTTTCTTACAAAGGCCAGAGTAAAAACACCCAAGAATGGCACGTAGGCACAATAATCAAGGTGAAAGGACGACGTCAAAAATAGGAAAATAGCAAGAAAGCTAGGGAGTATACCAGCAAGAAAAAAGTCCAGAATAGAAAATTGGGCAATCGAGGTGGCGGGGCAATCAGCCGAGGCCACGGATGTGATTGCCAGAAGGCACCACCCCATCAGCCTGAAGAGTCCAAGGCCCTCAGTGGATGGGAACTGCCACGGCTCCACTCAGGCCAAGCTGGGGGCTGGCCCGTTTGTTCCTAAATCCTACACACTGCACACCGTTGTTTACCCGACAGCACTTTTAAAGCTGAAATCCCAGTTTTCACCACGTCCTTTAGAGAGGAAGTGTCAGGCTTTATACCAGTGTGTTAAAAAAGACTAGAAAAAGCTTAAAAACTTCAGCATTGATACAGGAATCAAAGGATATACGTTGTGTTCAGAGGCCATTTGTCTGTTTAGAAATCAAGTGGAAATTTCCATTATTTTAATCCTTCCTTTGAAATGTGTTGCTCTTTTCCCTCGTAACTTTCTTGAAAGGAAAACAGGAGATTATAGGTATTGTCTACAATACCTGTTTTCCATGCAAATGCTTCCTATGTTTATTTTTTATTTACTGCAGCAAGTTGTAATTGCAGTTATTGTTTGTTTAAACAGGATAAATAAATACTGTACCATGTAATATTATGTGTAGTATAAATACTATACTATAAATAACATATTTGTTATATCTCTAGAACGTATAGGTGTCGCACCTTAACTTCAGCCTTGGGGACTAATTTCTAGCAGGTTGCTATAATTGTGTAGGGTGAGTGTTCAATAGGTGAAAGGACCCTGCAAAGGTGGGATGAACCCACTTGTAATCAGTGTTCTTACGAGCTGATGGAAGTTTGACTGATTGAAATAACTCTGAGGAGCTTTAGTGGTTATGGAACCACTGAAAAGGCAGTGCCTCTTCTCAAAGTCCAGATCTTATTATATATTTGTATTTATTAAGTATTATATATCAACATGAGAGCCGGCAAATCTGTGATCCTCACTCCTTCACACATTTCAGAAATGAGTTAACGTGCACTTTATTCCTGGAGTCCCAGTGTTGTAGGAAGAAAATGAAGTTTGAGAAGGGGCCATAAAAAACGCAGCAAAGCGGGACCCACCGCTGCCCTGCCTACTGATTCCTATCATGTTTTGCAGGTCTAACTACCATTTGTCTTTTTAATTTGGTCAAATTGTCTTTGAAAAAAAGAAACCTATGCACAAAGAAATACTGCTATTCAGTTACGTTGTACAGATGTCGAGGGACAGATCACATTTATTATTGTTTAGGCTTCTACATTACTTACTCCATTTCATCAATAGCTGTGTCAGTGCATGCAGGAACAAAAATAAATCCTAATGAATACTACAATGACAGAAAGCAGTTGAACCGAAGTGTGGGACATACTCTAAGCAGTGAAGAATGGCTGAGGGAAAACTGGCAAATGATTACTAACGGACCCAGAAATGCTCTGTGAGGGTGTGGAAGAACATACTTCCACTAGAAATGCACTAAAGGAAGGAATTTCAGGGCTTCTTCATGCTCCTAACAAGCCACACAGGCAGTTTGGACTTAGACTGGGACAAACTTATTATGACTTGCAGGATCTTGCGCTGAGTCAGAGATGGGTCTCGGGTAAGAAGTAGACAGCAGGATACAGTTCCCCTCTTGCTGAACCACCCAGCATTTCACCATCGGCTTCCCAGAAGCAGGACACTGCTTTACATCCAAGAATCCAGTTCAGTAAATCCGTTAGAAAATACTCCGTAGTAAACAGACAAATCAAGCACATGTTGCTGCACAGCAAGGCTAAATCTGCTCCGGACCACGCCGCAACGCGCTCCCCTCTCAGCAGCACGAATACAACTGTTCTGTCTCTGGTTGTCCGCTCTTTCTTCTCCATCCCTAGGCTTCACATAGACTTCACGTAAAGTCCAGTGTGGGCATGAAAGGAATTCCTTTGCAGAAGATCAAAAATCCATTGTGGCTTGCCTTGCTTTGCTGCACGCTGTCATTCCTGTGATTGCTCCTTCTGGCAGAGCTCCATTGTCTTAAAATAGACCGTCTCTGGCAGGGCAGTCGTCACACTCCGCAGTTTGTTCTGAACGCCGAGAAGCACCAGCACTTCAGGAGCCCGACAGCTGCTTTTTTTCCAGCCAGTGATCAAGACAAATTTTCTGAGCATGTTTCTGTGCCGAACATCTTTCTGGCCAAACTGATGCTCCCATCATTTGCCTTTCATCTTTCCAATTACATGAAAGAATTTTTCATGGGCTTTCCTGTAACGACATTTATTGTCACATCTTTCGTATGTGGGCACCTACCTGTAAGCTATGTGGCATTGACACTAAAGTAAAACTGAGCCTGAATATTGCAGGCTTAGATAATTAAGGTAGTATGACAGAGGTTTTATTTAGGGGTCTTTCCACCTCCTATACTCTGTGCCAAGGAGTTTTTTCCACTGTGTTGAAATCTTGCTTGTCACGCCAGTTCCCACAGTAGGAAACGAGTGCCCCAAGAATCAATAGGAAACTGAGTCATCAGGGCCTTTGCTAAGTGAACACAGCATTATTCACACACTTAGAGTTTAGCATATGCTTAAATGCTTTTAACAAGTGTGGCTGAAGGAAAGAGACATCTCACCCAAAAACACGCTGCATAATTAGAGGTGAAACAACTATATGCCCCTTCCAGGGCACTGAGATAAATATGACCAGCTGTCTCACCCCAGCTTTCTATGCATGTATATGATTTCAGTTCCTGCCTCCCATATGTCCTTTTGCAATGCTCCCTCTCACCCCTCAGATGCTTTTACAGTCACTGCTGACGTGTTTTGTGAAAAACAAAATAAGGTACTTTTACTGAAGCATAGCATCTTCCCTTCTTTAGGCTGATTTCGTCTTTCCGACTCCAATTCACCCCACCATACCTCATTTCCAACCAGCACTTTAAAAGAAACCCTGGAAAGCTGTTTTTTAAATGCTTTTCCTTTTTAAGGTTGTTGCTGCTCAGGTAATTTTCCTTATGGCTACGATGTTGACTCAGAGCAGTGCAGGGCGGACGGAGGGAAGGAAACAAGAATGCCATGTCAGTACCAGCAGTTCTCTGCACCCCAAGGACAAGCCATTTATATCCTTTGGCCACGCTTCGGGGAAAGTCAGTAAAAGATGTAACGGTAAAGCGTTTCCTTTGAGTTGTGAAGATAGAAATGTCTTTGGCCAAGCAGGAGATTTTTAAGCATCTGTGTCATAGCAGAGGTTTACATAGACGTGGAAATATTTCCATACCTGCAGATTTCTTTGCCCACAGTTCAGCTCCTGTAAGTGGCTCAGGAACACAGAGCAGTGACGGTCTGCTTGCTGCCACTCTCTCTGTGTGACAGCACATGAAGATACAATGCAAAAGGTGGATTCACTGGAACGTTTGAAGCTACTTAGAAAGAAATAGAAGACTTCTTGGAAAAGGTCTGTGGCTTTTGTATCTGTTTCCATTACAATGACTTCTGAGCCTGAACGCTTGCTTGTGATTTTTCTAGTCTACTAACTCCCCTATTTTTCCTCAGCTACTGTCAGAAGTTTGCGCCAGTGTCATTTGGCAGGCCTGGCCCTTGGAGGGAGCTGTTCCTTCTCCTTATGACAGCTGCCCTGGCCTCTTCCACTGCCAAGGCTTTTCAAGACAAGGAAACTGGCAGCAGTGTTGAACAAGATTTATTCAGCCATTCCTTATCAGAGAATCACAGACCCAATAGGCTGCAAGGGGCCTCCGGAGGGCCCTGGTGTGACCCCTGCTCAAAGCTGGGCTGGTGAGAGCAGTTTGCTCCGCAGAGCTTCAGAATCTTCAAGGGTGCAGATTCAGCAGCCTCTCTGGGCTACGACTGTTTGCTCCACTGTTTGAGCACCCTCACAATGAAAATTTTTTCTTTATATCTGATGATAATTGCTCTCATTCCAACTTGTGTCCCTTGCACCTTGTTGTAGTCCTGTCCACTGCACCTTTTTGTAGCCCTGTCCACTGCACTGCTAAGAGTCTGGCACCATCTTTTCCATACCATCTCATGTGATGGCCCTTTGCTGGGCTCACCCCAGCATGTCCACATCTTTCCTGTACTGGGAAGCCTGAAACTGAAGCCATTACTTTGGAGGTGTCTCCCCAGTGCAGAGCAGAAGGGAAGACACAGTTTGCTTGACCTGCCGGCAACACTTGCGGATGCAGCCCAGTACACCTTTGGCTATCTTTATCACAAGGGCATACTGCTGGCTCGTGTCCCACTTGTTATCCAGCAGGACCCCCAGGCCCTTTTTTGCAGAGCTGCTCCCCAGTCATTTGGTCCCCAGCCTGCAGTAGTGTATGGGGTTGTTCCTCCCCAGGTGCAGGACTTTGCATTTCCCAGTGCTGAACTGCATGGGGTTCCTGCCTGCGCATTTCTCCAGACTTTCCAGGTCCCCCTGCACAGCATCCTGCCCTCCAGCACATTGACCACTTCTCTCAGTTTGATATAGTCCACAAAATTGCTGAGGGTGCACTCTGTCCCATCATCCACAAAACTAGTAGAGACACTAAAGAGTGTTCACCCCAGCAATGGTCCCTGAAGGCTGTCACCAGCTGGACTTTGCACCACTAGTCATACCCTTTGAACCTTCCTGTCCAATCAGTTTTCTACCCACCATCCACAGATCTAGTCCCCTTTGCCTGCACGGATATTGTGGTAGATAGATACTACAGTCAAGGTAAACAGCATCCCCTAGTCCACCAAGCTGGTCGTCTTGTCATAGAAATCGGTCAGGTTGATCAGGTATGATTTGCCCAGTCACCTTCTTGCCCTTCATGTGACCAGAAATTACTTGCAGAAGGATTTGCTTCCTGATCTTCCCAGGAGCTGAGGTGAGTCTTCAGTAGCAAATGTAGAAAGACACTCAAAACATTTCAGACAGAGAATAAAATATCAGCTCCTGGAAAAGAAGTAATAACTTTGTAAACGTCCAGAAATACACCTGGAAAAGTGGGCTTAAAACCCCAGGCATTATTGTAGTACCTTTACAGGATATGGGGGCAAATGAGGCTGTCGCCACCACGGTGGTGGTGTGATGGATGCTGCACCGAAAGTCTCTCTCACTTAAATTTCTAACAATAAGAAGTCAGCCAGCATCAGTCCTACCTGTGTCCACCTCCGCATCAGGCCGGTCTGTAACCCCTGATGGTGACGTCTCACCCAGATCAGGAACTGTGATCAGGGAGCACCAGGTAGTCCCTGCTTAATTAAAAACCCATCAATTTTTAATGCTGAAATGTTAATTTACAGTTGTTAGTGGCATACAAGGGTGAAATGTACAGTATTCCAGACAGGCGGTGAATCACTGGACCGCCTTCAGTTTTTAAGAAGGTGTTCATCTGCCTGCAGTGTTTCATTCCAAGGATATCCCACTGAATTTTCTTTTTTTTTTTTTTTTGGACTGGAAGGACAATAAGTACTCACAATCTGTTCCTGCTCATTGTGCTTCTGGTAGCCAAAAAAATACACCAAATATACCATTCATCTGTGCATAAAGATTGCTAATGGTATTGCACTGACTGTAATATTTTATCAGAATGAAATTTAAGTAGATCAAAAGGCTTATATAAATAAAGATGCTCTAAAAGTTCGTTCTTTTTGGAAACAGGTACTTTTTGCCAAGAGTTAACTGCTTTCTAGTTCTCAACATATGAGACCAAACAACACAATCACAAAAGGCCAGGCAGGGAACAGTCCAGTACAGGCAGCAGTGAGGAGTAAAACAACACCCTGTGGAGCTAGGCAGAGACTGACATTTTGATTATCAATCCTAGAGACAAAGTCCAACTTCCCGTCACACGTGATATACTGCCGCTTTAAGTATTAATGTTACTGAATCTCCTGGATTAAAGAAGATTTTTAAAAATGCGTGCTGGAGGAACAGATTCAATAGGTGGCATTTTCATCCTGACTCGGTATTAGGGGCAAAGGAAGGCAAGATGGTTTTCTTAGCCCTGGTTTCGCAAGGAACGTGGCCATGCCCCAGCCTTGTGTACGTAGCTCTGGTACATGTCCCGCTTCAGCCTGGACCTTCCTTCTAGCAACCTTGAGTGAAAAAGTGACATACACTACAGTTTAAAACAGTTGCAGCAGTATTTAGGAGCAATGGAGACCTTCAAAATTGTGTGCAGCCATCCACCTCACTGGCATAGGTTTTAGAATCGCGTCATTTTTGTGAATGAACAGTGACTCATGAAGCCTGATCCAAAGCTCACTAAAATCAAGGGGAACAATTCTTTCGGTTTCACTGGATTTGGGTCAGCTGCATGACAGGCTAAAGAGGTTTGCACACATCCAGCGAGAGCGTGGAGACAATTACAAGCTTATCCGCAAAAACCGGGTCTACAAGATCCTGTTCTAAGGGACTGCGACTTGCCCTCGTAAGATATTCTGCTGGCTGCTTTCCTGCCTGTACAATGAAATGAACCTGATGGATTAGCTACTACAAAAACTATGAATATTCTCCTTGAGAAAATAAAGCCTGCCATTCCCTGATGTTTTCTGTTGCTGAATCCTCTAATAATTGAGACTGCTGTGCCAAGAAAAATTTGCAGGCATCTTGGCAATTCGTTGCAGTGTCTGAAAGGCTACCCGTTATCCACTTGCTATAACCTTTAACACCAATTCACAGTGATCTCAGAAATTACACAGAGAACGAGCAGAATTCGTGCGCACTCGGCCTATTAAAATTAGTGCTGCAGTAGAAGGACCATCTGTCCATTTAATGGGAGAATCTGCTTTAAAATTATCTAACTTTCTTCTCAGCTAAGTATGTGTATATTTTGTTCTTTTTAAAAACAGAAAGGGCACTTTTTTCCTCTCCTTTTTTTTTTTAATTAAAAGACCAAGGAGAGCCTTTTATGATACGATTTTGTACTGTTGTCCTATGCTGTAGCACTGTTAACATCAGAGGGTTTGGTTTGTCCTAATTTACCCCAGTTCAGCGGAGACCAGACCCACTGTGAGCTGAGCCTGGAGTACATTTAATGACACCTGTGTTGAATGGCCCTGGTCATCCCCTAAGGATATCCCAGACTGACTTGCAAGGGCTTATTAGCCCAACAAAGGGGACCTTAACGTTTATCATGCTAATGGAAGAAGAGCTACAACCAAGAGCCCATGCTCCCCTCAGAAGATATTTTGAACCTGTCAGTCAGAGAATATTTGGGCAGGATTTTCTGCTGCAGACCCCCTGGATTTGGGCACAGCAAGGCTAGGGTCAAATGCCCCAAAAAGGAAAGTGGCTCTGCACAGTTTGTACCTGCCAGCGCAGTCTCTTCTCTGCTTCCCCAAATAAGGCTGGCCTCATCCAGGGTGCCTGCAGGGAACCCGCACTGCTTTGCACCCTCCCCAGTGCATGTACCAAACCTCTTCTGGATGCACGTAAGTCTCCGGAAGGCAGCCTGCAGTGCCAAAAATCTTCTGCAGAAATGAAATAAATACTGGCTATTGTTAACATGAATGGCCAGTCTGGACAAGCCCTTAAGAATCAAAGCTTCTCTGAAACACATGGTAGGCACACACAAATTGTTTTCTGGCTTCTGTTTATCTTCCTTGTGGGCGGAGGCGCTTATTACCATTTGCATATAACTTTAGCTTGTCAAACTGCAATTTGTCTGCTTCCTAAATTAAAATGGACAATGGGAACGTGGCCATTTTCCCAGCTCACAGTGCAATGCTGGACATGTGTTACAGAGAGTGTTGATCCTCTAATCACGTAATAATGTGAAAGGATGGGAAGAAAAAATGTAGTTAGCTCATTAAGAAAACAGAAAATCTCTCCTATCAGCCCAGACCTGATTTAGCAATTTTATCATTTATGTCCAGCCAGGCAACACAAAGTGCAAACTTTCTTTTCGTTTGGTGGGAGCCTGCATAAGGCATATGAAAATTTCACATGCAAAATTAAACATGCAAACAGCATTGAGCTGCCATAAATATGTAAGTAGAAGGCTACTATGTAAGTACGGCTTGGTTCAGGTTATTACTAGGCTCCTTTTTTCAGGCTTAGGTCTATGATCCTAACCTCAAAGAGATGTCTAGGTTGACGCAGGCACCATCTCCTATCCAGTTGTCCTTGTGGCTGCAGTACCCACTCCGTACATTGCCTTGCTCCTTGGGTTCACTGCTCCTCGTCCTCCCCACACCTGCCCACTGGTAGTTCAAAGAGATGCAGACCCCCTACTCAGGTCCCCATGTGGGACAACACAAATACGGGAAAATCTTATAGTAACTCCTCCATGCGCAGCCAGGGAGGATGTCAGAATAAGCATTCTTGAAAAATACATGTTCTAGTTCCATGAAACCTGAAAAGTGTATGGGCTGGCCGTTCTCTTTTTGAACAAAGACAGAGATTAACAGAACTGAAAACCCACATTTCAGCTGAGAGCCACAATTGCTTCTCTACAATGAACATCCAATTATGATTCCTTTAGCTGGTCAAAGTTCAGAAGTTTGATATGGTGGGTAATTCTGGTATTTAAAAGAAAAAAATCCCAAGTGTCCTGAAAAATGTTCAGTTGAGGTTGAGTTTTCCTGAGCAGTGAGACCCTAACAAAAATCATACGCTCATTGCTTTCCCTCCATTTCTGCTAATACAGGTGTCTTCCTACGGAGTGTTTCAATTTCCCTGGGCAGGAATTTCCTAACAGTGCATAATGGTCTGCCAGAAAATGTGCAACCAATTTACCAGTTCTAGTAACACCAAAGAAAATCATCTTTCCGGCAGAGGAGCAAGGTTATTTTAGCCCTCAGATTTGCCTGCAGAAGAGAAGGGTTTCGCACTGTTATGTACGTTTGGGTTGCGGTTCAATGCCAGGTATTTTGACGGAAATCACTCTCTGCTGCACTAGTGCTGGTAGAGCTCATACAGTCAAAGCCTGTTCAACCCTTGATCTTCAGACTAATCTGACTAATTATGACATCAGTGAGTGACAAGGAAACCTCTCACTGGGTTCTTGTTTGAAAGGCAGAAATCCAAATCTTTTCCGTGCCATCTGGCTGTGACAGAAGAATAACACTGCCACTGGCAGGGCATGGGGGCTGCTGCTTTAACTTCACTGTGCAGAGGGAGTAGATGTGTGTAACGCAGGTATAGCTCAGGGCTCCTTTCCTTTCGTCAGTATTTGGCTGCTTAAGGATTAGTTGTGCTTGGTCAAACAAAAATCATCCAGTGTTAGTGAAGCACCTTCATCTGACAAACCAGGATTCAAGGGAACACTGAATGAAATAGGGCTATGGTAAAACTGTCAATAAATTCTTTCTGCTAATATCAGATGTAAAGCTCTGAGTATCAGGAGGCCGTGCTAAAAGACAAGAAAATTGTTTCCCACCATCCAGGGATAACAGATGAGGCAGCAGATGCCGGCATAACAACTGTGGGAGTGCAATACTGTATGTAGGGAAGTGGCACATCTAGGTGGGAAGAAAACAGGGCGAATAAAGCTGCTGCCACAGGGTTCAGTAACATCTGCACACCCTGATACGTGGCGTAAAGGCATACTTCCTCGTGCGAGCCCCCAGTCTCGAGCCCTTGCCCACACATCTCGGTTCCTCCCGGTCTTCAAAGAACAAGTAGATCATTCATATACTTTCATGAAATTTTAGGGAAGCTTTATGTGAATATCAGGAAATGGAGGAAAAATATGTGAGTGTCCTTGGAATAAATAAATGGCCCAAAGGATTGCTTTCTGGCTTTGCAGTTCACCTGCATCCCTGTACACTCCACATAGGTCATTTCTTGAACCAAGCACCAGAGCTAACAGTGACTGAGTAGAAAAGCCCACGAAGAACTCCTCAGAAGTTTGCCAGCTCCAAGTCACCATCCAAACCTGCAAAATCAGGAGGCGTTATCTTTCAAAAATTTTCAAAGTAAATAAAATTTGATCCCTTTTCTCTCTCTTCTTTGCCTTCACAGCACACGTTACTATGCAGTTCTCTGCAATTCCATTGCAGGTCACGTAACTCCTCTCACAGTCACCTCTTGGGGGTGGAGGAGTTAATTGTGTGACCATAATTTGACCACATAATCATACAATTGGGTGAACCAGGACTTTGGGAGAAATGCTGAATGCCATTCAAACTTCGTGATAATACAAGGACAGTTGGGAACACTGTTGTGCTTTCTCTGAGCAGCAGAGTGTTTGGATAGGAATAGCTCTGCATGCCCACACCAGGCAATGGTGTCAGCAATTTCTTTAAGAATTAAAGAGCTATTTTTGTATTACAAAGGGCCATGTCTAGCAACTTTTTCAACCACCCGTAAACACCAACTCTTATTTCACCCAATCTGAGTTTCAAAACGTCTTTAAGAAAAGGATTCAGCTCTCCCACTGTAGAATGTCAGCAGTCCCTAGCCTATGATCGACACCAAGCGCTGAACCCCACGAGCCAGCTGTCCCGTGGACACACACAGACCAGAGCCACCTCGAGGGGCATCTCTTCCAGCTTCACACAAAAGCTACCCTCTGGGGCCGTGCCAGGGTCTGCCACCTCCACTGGGAGCACCTCTGTGGCAATCTGCCTTGTTCAGTAACATCAGCTCATCTTTCTTCTGTCGCTGCTTGTTGGACGATTTTTGTGGCAGCCCCTGAGGCAGCTCCAGAAGAGCTATTCCCACCAGCTGGACAAATCCACTCTCCTCAAGCTCTTTACAGCAAGCACTGACCTTGCCTTTAATCAGTGTTGGTACCAAGACATGCTGAAATGTCATGGTCTGTTGTGGAGAACCAGGTCACCTCCTGGTAATCCCTCTCTGTCATCAGGAGTACCGGTGAATACAGAGCAGCGCTCCGCACCTCACCACTGCCCACATCCACAGACGTATGGAAGGCTAAAGTTCAGAGAGGGGTTTCTAAAGGCCCTCGGCCCTATTCAAGGAACCAGATCATATCTGTGGCTTATAACACATTAAAATCTTAGTGTAAAAGTCCTTAAAGCCCAATAATGTTGCATTTGATGTCAGATAAGAGCTAAAAGGAAAACACAGCAGGCAAAGAACTCGGCGCTGAACCCTAAAGCCACACCTCGTATTTGCAGTGAGTTTACCAAATCAAATCACAGGGTAATTTAGAGAAACTGAATATTATGTGAATTCTCGCAGGCAATACTTTCAGGTGCAGTGGAGCATCTCATGTTCAGCTGAGTGAGGAAAGGGTGTACCTGATGGCACTGCAGGCAAGGCTCCAAAGAGCCGTACAAAGCAGGCAATAAAAGTGCACCAAAGTGCCAGGAAAAATACATCTCAGGTCAGCTGAGCACCTGAATTAAGAAGTAGACCCCATTTACAAGCTACAGCCAAGTTTGGGAATGCAATTGCAGGTGAAATAGTCAGATAGAGAAACAAATATGTTCCTGCTTGAGAGATCTGAAAATCACATACCCCACCTGCAGCAAGCCCAGCAAGGTAAATTGGATTTGGACTTGCTGAGAAATCTTTAGAGAAATTATGTTTTCTTTTATTTCCCTGTGGATATACATTTTCACTGCTCTACCTCCCACGGTCTACCAAGAGGACAGATAAGAATGATTGTCAATGAAGTGTAATGTTGTTAGCAACATGGGAAAAGGAAGCTGCTACCTCAACAGTTATGCTGATGTGCGCCTGTGAATTCCCATCGGATGCAGGCGTAACAGCACTCTCTCTACGATGGTTCATTTTTGCATCAAAATTGATTGTGTACGAAGACTTACAACACAAGTTTTCAAGCTGGCCTCTGATTTGGGGCAAGTTCTTTTACTTGCTTTTGACAAACATTGCTACATCTCACCGATGATATTTTTCTAAGAAAAGGACCAATTTGTTTTTCTGTGACAGGTTCTGGACAGTAAAAGACCCTGATCCAGGATGCATTTTGATCACCATCTGCACTCGCCAAAAAATAGAAACACCCAAAAGGAAAAAGATGAGGGAACATTTATTAAGTTATTTTGTTTTCTAATCACTGACTTCAGAAGAAAAATAGCAAGAGAAACTACATAGTAATGTTCCTTGACAAGCAATGCTATTACCGGCAACAAGGAGATATTATTTATTGACCATGGCTAGAATGAACAAAGCTGCTTTTAAGCAGCTCTGCTCTCTTCTTGCTGACATAATAATAACAACACTTACAACAGTAGATGACTGCTCAAATGTTCCTCAGGCTACAGAAAGAAAGGCAAGGTTTTGTCACTTTTCTGTGCAAGACCATGCAGGGGAATTACAAGATCTGTAAAGCTGTGTTACTAGCGATTAGGGACTCTCTGTTTCAAATTGAGTTTTCCTGGACCAGCTCAGTACAGTCAGCCAGAACTAAAATGGTTCGAGGGAGAGTTTGACTGGCAAAACACAAGAGTAGCAGACAGTTATTTGCTCTTCTATATGATCACCTGCTTCAGACGGAGGACCTGCAGCCTGGATTTTCAAAAATGCCTATTTAAGGTCCATTAAAAACCACTCTAATTGATATTAATCATCTAAAGTTGCAGACCCCTTCTGCAGAGGTGCCTTGACATTAACTTTCACCAAGCACTCCTTACTTTTTGCTGGAATTAAATGTGGACTGATTTAGAGAGGGATTTGTCTGCATTTGCTGATAGTTATATTGTATTTTTATTACTAATTTATCTAGCAGAATTCTGCAAATGTAAATTAAAACAAGATAGATTATTCTTTTAAATGGAAATTTCATAGTCAAGTTACCATGACAAGAAACTGAAGCTAGTGGTGCTTTCTGCTTAGATCAAATGTCTTATTGCTGAGGAAAGTGAAACATTGCACGGCAATGAACATGCAGAGAGAATTTGTTACTGAACTGTCAGTCTCCTAGTTCTTGTGCAGTTCCTAACTCACAAGGCCACATCTTAAATATTTATGCCAAGGAGGGCTGCAGGCAGTGTCCATCGACAGCCTTTGCTCTGGAGGAGTAACAACTCCTCTTCCTCCTTGCCTCTCAAAGCTGGGGCCGTGCCAGAGACATCCTCTGCGCTGCTCCTTCTTGGATGTGCTGGAGGCTGTGAAATCCCTGCCTGCAGCATGGAAGCCTTTTGGTGTGAAGTTATGTCCAAGATGAAACTCCACAGGTATTTCTTTACTCCTCCTCATTTCTCCCCTCTGTTTCTTTCTGCTTTTTCCACTTTCAGCTTTTACTGCTTTTCCCTCTGGGTTTTTTCCTTATGGGTCTTTTAATCTTCACGTAACAATTTCCCTGGAAATACCACGACAGCTTTGGCATTTTAGTCAGCAAAAACCTGTGAGGCAATAACCCTGTCTATTATAAATGAGAAAGCATGAAGGATCCAGATAATTCCATTTGTACATTTCTTCATTTTGCCCAATACTGTAATAACAGGGTCCAACTGAAAGTAAATATTTCGTGCTTTACAACCTGCCAATGCATTGTACAAAATTTACTGAAATTCATTGCATCGATTTTTTGGAAGAGAGTGTAAAAATAGTATTTGTCTTGTTCTCAATTGATTTCTGAGAGAAGTATTATGACGGATTACAGTGTGTTATGAATCATGACAGCAACTCATTTAATGTCTTTTGCACTGCAAATGTATGCCATGTAATTGCAGATATGCAAATATAAAAATACCATAACAGACAGTTTCCTTCAAATACATGCAATGTGAGAGGAAATCATAGCTTATTGCAGGTCACAGAGATACCAGCTGTAAAAAGAAATAATGAACGCAAGGTTTGCGTCCGATATTAACTGAGAATCTGAAGGTCTGCCAAGTCTGGGCAGCCTGAGGTCACTTCAAATTTAGTAGCACTTCCCTGAGAAAGTCTAAATGGGCCAGCTGTCCTCAGGCAACTTCAGACAGAGGATTGCACCTACTACAGGAGTGCCATTCACCTGCCATGGGCACTGCACAGCAGTCTGTGTGCACCCAGACTGACTTCTGCAGAGGAAAACAATCACAAATATGAGGGGTAACTCTGGGAAAGTTAACAGGTTTGGGATATTGCACAAGCATAAAAAATACCCTCACAACTTACCATACTGGAGTAGTGATGAAAGATCTATCTCCAAAGAAATTCTGGGAGTAGTTTTCATCAGATAAATCCAGTTTCACTTGGTCTCAGATTACCAGAGTTTTTTAAAAGGTAGTAAAATGTTTGTTTGATTTATACCAGAACAAGGCTATGATGGTTTTGTGTTAATAGGTGATGCAAAATACTCTACAACCCATGTCACGTAAGAAACTAACCTTCAGCATAAGACACGGGATGTACAGATGAAATATAAAGCTCTGGATCTAATTCTTAATTCTCCAATTCTTGTTTGGTGTCAGCAGTGATTTGCCATCTGAATGAAACACCATTTGGTTTGCAAGTGATAAAGTAAGACTGACTAGCCAGAACAAGGCAGGCAGATAATATTTCCATTGGGAAAATAATGGATTAGGATGCTCTTTGATAATAATTTTACACTGGCACCACCTAGAAGCTTCATTTTCTCTCCACTGAAGTGGCACTCCTATTCTCTGAGATGAAGGATTTAGGAGTTTCTGGGTCTGAAATTATTTTACAAGGCTCAGATGACTGCAATCAATGGTTTGGGAGGCATTTAAAATACCTTTGATGAAACAACTTAAATGCATAAGCTCTAGGACACCCTGAGAAGCTATGAGATAAGGAATAAAATAGTGAGATATTCTGTGAAAAGACGGAGGTATATAGAGGAAACTTCAGTGTTTTAGACTACGGCAGTGGACCAACATTTCTTTGTTTGTTTGACCATGAATTCCAAAATGGTAGCATACTGTCAACTTTCATTGTCAGCTTTGAAAGCCCCAAGGTACCGAAGGATCGGCTGCAAATCACACAGTGTACACTCAACAGTACCAAAATTTCCCTGTCCTGTTGGGGGTCCATTGATGTAAATGGAAATAATCTGCTTTCCTAGACAGTTTGGAAAAATCAGAACTGCTGCCTAAAGATGACTTTGAGAGTTTTGGTGAACAGTTGAAGATTTCTTACTGAAAGATCTCAAAGCACAAAGGGAATGAACCCACCTTTACCCCCTTCAGGCATTCATAGCAGAAAACTAGGAGAGGCTTCCACATTGCCTGGCTTTGGGGCATGTGGGACACTAAAAACAGGGTAGTGAACTAGCAGTATGAAAATGGAACTGAGTCGTATACTTTCAGCATACTTGCTGAGTTATATCAACGTAACACTGATATAATACTCCAAAAGCTTTCTCGTCCTTTTTACAGAAACTGGTCATCCTTCCTCAATCTTTTGAACACCTTTATGCAGGAACATTTATTCTATATATTTCTCCTACTTTTCTTTCACGTTTCATGTGCTTTGAATTGAATCATGCTCCATGGCAGTTCCTGGAAATTAAAATTGGAAGGAGAAAAATAGGTGCCAGACTAAAAATAACAGCTGATGAAGTGTAGTTTAATATCCATAGCTTAATATCCTAGTTACTGTAGCCAAAGCCAAGGGTATCCTTGGATGAGACTGCATTTTTACTTATGTTCTAAGGATGGGGTTCAGTCCACCTAACTCCAGCCGTCTCAGGTCACTAAGTGACTTCAGTAGCTCCTTTGGTGTTTAACAGGGATAATTAGATACCAGTAAACATGAATGCAAACCACCTTATAGCTGTGGGCCAAGAGAGGTTACATGAATCACCCTCAGAAAGTGCTCTCTCATCCAATGGCTACAGAAACAGGCTTAGGAACAGGTTTAGCCCAGACATATGCATTAAGTAAAGTATTAGATGTAATAAACCCCAACTCCCAATGGTGACACGTGCGAATAAATACCTTGACAGAGGTGCTAAACACCTGTATTAATACCTCGGGCATCTAAAGTCTGCTTCAACCCATTCCACACACAGCGGCTAAGATTATCATCCATATTCGTTTGGGTCATTTTCACTGCACGCGGGAGCCTTTTCCCTTCTCTCCCACAGCTCTATGACATTAACATCCTCTGCTCTAAGACATGCTGCTGTCTGCTCCTCACTCATCTATTCCTGCAAGCAGTCTTCTCAGTCCCCTCTCCTACCTAAAAAAGGATGATGCAAGCCTGACGATCTATATTTTCCGCTGCCTCCAGAAACATTTTAAACTTTGCAAAAGGAGCTGCGTAAACTTTTCCCCTGGCCTCCTCCAACTCTCATTCCTGAGATCTCTTGGTTCCAGCTGCAAACACCCAAGCAGAGAGCAACTCATAGGGTGTCTGTGACTGCATGTGTAGTTGTATCTGTTGTATATCTCTGTGTATGGACAGATATATATATACAGATACACTTTTACTTGCACATGAAAATAAAAATTTAGCAAGTGTATTATGAAGATCCTACTCCTGCAGACATCCCTGTATGACAGAGTCCTCACGCCTATGTAGGTCCAGATGCAAAGATCTGGATCACAGCCAGCATATGCAGCCCATGGTCCCTTTGAGACATCACTGAATTTCATTCCTCCTGAGGCAGGAATTTCTGGAGCTTTCAGAGAGTCTGGCTTTTTGTATACATCCCACCCAAGAGGAATGAGATGATAGAATAGGTTTGAAATTTAGAAAATGGCCTCTGTTGACAAGGTTTAAAGAAAAAATACCAAAAAAATCCACAAAATCAAGCAGCAGAATTGACTCTGTTGAGATCTTGGAGCTGAATGAAACACACACTCTACGTTAAAATCAAACTCCAGAATTGCTTTCAGGCTCCCAACCTGAAGAAGGAGGCTACAGAAAATCGGAGAAAATAGACTGCTTGTTTGGGGTTTTCACTCTCAGTGATAGAAACCAGTGCATTTGAGAAGAAGCAGGTGAGCTTGTGATGCGCTTGAAATTTGCAGTACTTCGGCACCTGATTTTCCTGAAGAGAATTCACTGTGAAAGTGCTAGCAGGAAGATGTGGATCCTTGCAAGTATCTCATGCAAGCAGATAATTAGCTCTTTAGAAAAACTTAAAGAATGAAACACTGCAAATATCACGTGATTTTTAAGAACTTAAAAACTCTAGCAGCAATTATAATCTGCACTGTTGCATCTTTTAAGAGCTCAGCAGGCAGCTCATCCTGACGCAAATGGGTTTAGTGCAGTCTTACCAAAGTGCCGCAGATAATGTAAATGCAAAATGTATTATAAAAGTGGAACAAAAATAATGGAAGGAAAAAAAAAATTCTGTGTTCAACAGTTAACCAAAAGAGTGTCTTTTACTGAAAAGGTGGAAAGAAAAGTTTCTAAAAGCACTGAACTCCCCACAAGCAACCTTCAGAAATAGAACAAGAACATGCTGTAAGGACAGAGATGTTTTGTGGACTGGTAAGCAGGTATTGGCATTTCATCCTTCACTGATCTAAGAACAGAAGCATTCCCAACTGAGCCCTTTTTAAGATCCAGCATTTTAATCTTCAGTGGTCCTAGGCCAGCACCATTAATCAAAATGGGCAGGAGTAAATTTGCTGTCTGAGTAAAAACACTCATGCCAGTAAGAGACCAGGGAGCTAAAACACCCCTGTGTGCAGGTCCCTGACATCTTCAGGAGAGGTCAGTGCAAAACAGGGCCACGAGTCATGTTGGAAAGGAAGGAATAAACTGTTCAATGTATCCCTTTCTTTTGTTGACGGACATTCACTTTCCACAGTATTCAGGGTTGCTTTTATAAGTGAAAATAGTCAGCTTCTAGGAAAGAAAGTATAAAAGAAAATAATTCTGGACTGAATTCTTTATTAAAATTTCTCAGAATTCCTATTCTTAAAAAAACCTGTTGGGAACTGTCCTTAAATATCAAGGCAAGCCTGACTGCCTATACTGGAAACATCTACAAATAAAAGGCTTGTGCTATCCTGTATCAAGACTCTAAATTTAATGATACCACAACAAAGTAAATTTCTCCCAGTGCTAAATTAAAACCTTGCAAACCCATATGCATGGTACTGATAATGGCACAGAAAGATGCCAGCATATAACGAAATGCTTAGTGCAAGCCTCTAAAGATACTCCATACAACATTTTTAGAAATCTTTCCTTGAACACATATAACCTGATTCAAGGATACATGTTAGTGTAGCATGATTAAATCTCATCATTGTTGTTCCTTTTGTTGTTGCTATTATTATTTTTAAAACTGCATGTTGTCAGTGGCTGTTTGCACCTGTACAAGGTGTGCACAAGAAAGTCATTACCTACAAACCAATTGGAACCTGTGTGTCAAGACTCATCTCCCACCAAAAAATCGGTGTCATTGTCAGTGTGGGTCCAAATATTTGGCAAAGTAGCTCGATGGAAAGAAATTTTGGAAGTGCCAGTCCCTAAGAGTGAAATTTGAATGAATGGGGGGAAGAACTGCCAAATAATGCTAATGACAATAGACAGCAATCTGCAAGTTGTGGTTTATTCAGCTGAACTATAGGTGATTAAAAAAACATTGCCTCTTTCCAGAAAGCAGCAGGGAACTTTACCTTACATCTTTTTTCCCATCAGAACTCAAACCCGTGCTGGGTTATTTTCTAGTGTAATTTAGAATCATAGAATCGCAGAATCATAGAGTGCTTTGCGTTGGAAGGGACCTTTAGACATCATCTAGCCCAACTACCCTGCAATGAGCAGGGACATCTTCAACTAGACTGAACTATAAATTTCTGTATTTACTGAATATAAAGATGAATAGGAATAGTCAAAACGACGTATAAAGCAATTTTTCTTTCTATCTGCCAAAGGAGATGCCCAGACAAAAGAGCCCCACTAGCCATGAATCACTCCCTTTGTTCTTGACTTTGATAGCCATCCTTTTGCTTCTAGCTCCCCACCTGGTCACGTTGGGAGTTTGTCCCCTTGACGTCTTTCAGTCTGGGTCACTGGTCTTTGAAAGCACAGTGTTTTTTCCAAAACTAAGCACAACCTAGCATAGGAAGTACTTTATGCTAATGCTCCATCTGTGAATTGGCTTGGCTATTCAGAAAACTTATCCATTTGGCTATCGACATGAGCCACGTCTTCAGCTGGCTCCCATTTGGGGAAGTGGTAACTTGGTGTTAATCCACAGATAATCCTCCAGGGTTATTTAATGCCACAGTAGGAATCAGTCTTCAAAGCATCTTTTGGACGATGTTTCTGCATGACCCTCTGTAACACATTCTCCACCCTAACACTTTTACCATAACAGCAGGGAATGTTTTGGAGCTCTCCGTTAATAGAGAACTCACAGTGAGACATCAGATGCACCTTTCCAGGCACTGCCTTGCTTTCCACTGAGCTCACACTGTTAAAATTGTAATATCTAGTACACAGCAAGCCAACATCAGACAACAAGAAGAATTAATTATCATAGGCTTTGGGGCTTTGAATCACGTACTATTTACCAATGTTTTTGTCTGGAACTACCAAACCCTTGCAAGCAGACTCAAACGTATCATTAAATCCCATGGACACATTTTGAGGGCAGTATCTCAGTAGCAAGTAGAACAATAACTTCTTTGGGAAGTAAAACCAAAGGAAGATCCATCCAGGAGTGTTCCAAATTCAATAAACACCCCTGGAGTGCACAGCAAAACAACTTCAGGTACAGGCTCAAAATGAAGTGATTTCATGGTGATGGTGTGACACTTCTGCAACTGATAGCGTAGTGACACCTGCTGATGAACACATACATTGCAAATGCTGGTAAGACGAAGTGCTGGTTCACACCTGCCTTAAGACTATTTTTTCTTCTGTCTCTGAACTCTCCCAGCTTACAGTATTACAGTATTACCAAAAGCGCATCACCAAGCGGACAGCAGACCCCCAGCCATTCCCCTCAGCCTGTGCCTGCCTCTACCACTGATTGGCCACGACAAGCTCATTTGCTCTCTAAATTTAATGCCAACTCTTTTTTTCATGGGAGTACAGGTTGAATCATGCCTGCATGAGGGAGGATATGTTATTTTTCTGGACATAACACAACGACATCTGCTTTTTGCAGTGTCACAGCACAAAGGACTTTTCTCACTGCAGTTTGAAAATTAATGAAGTCTTTGACTCGTTCCCCAATTAATCTCTAATGGTTTGCAAATGATGCCCTGGGGATGTATCTCAAGACAGGAGCAGGATTCAGAAACAAAGTTGGAGAGGTCTAACTACTTGTTCAAACCTGAAAGAAGAGATTCACTCAGTCCCACAGTTTGATGTACCCTCATGCATTTCCACTAACTGGATATAGGCGTCCTTAACCTTGTCTTCAGGCTACATTTCTACATTTCCCTTCATTCACACAATGGTGGAGGAAAGGCAAGGAGTCGCTTCAGTCACTACTAGGCAAGGTCAAATTATGTGCAGCTCTAATTTGTACAGGGCCCTGAAGATCTGTATCCTTTTTTCTAGCTCTGCCACTGAGTCTTGCAATGACCCCTATCAAGGCACTCCTCTGTTAGGTCCAGCGTGCTGTTACCTCCTTCAGTCATGTCTGTTACCTTCTCGGTGATAAACTCTTTCGTACTGCCCACTTTGGGTCTGTGCTATAAGCCCTTAGTTTTTCCTAACACTGCCCACTACAAAGAACAGCCCCAGATCCACTGGAAAAAAAAAAAGCGTCTTATCAACTGGCGAAGGATCAGTTTAACATTGACAGAACAACGAGGTAATACCCAATTTCATAACAGGATATTTTACAAACATTAAGGTCCCATCATTTGCTAAATCCTTAAAGGCAATCAGCTCCTGGTACTGTAGTAATTTTATTGCTTTTCACCCAAAGATTGTTTAAAATCATTCAACAAGAAGTGCATAAGGGCAGAAAAAGACCCCTTTGTTGTATGTCATCACTGGGCAGGATTTAGGGGGAAGCTGGTACATTGTCATTCAGGCTGAGGGACATCATGCCAGCGTGGTTTAACAATATCACCTGAACTGTTTTCCTCCACCACAGGCTTGGTCACGGCTTTGGAGGCTCTTGGCTGGGAATTGGTGCTGCAGGAAGCACGAGAACAGCAGCCGCTTCTCAGACTGGCTGGAAGCTCAAACCAGAGCCTCCCGGAATCCTGCAGGGACCATCCCACTTGCTTTCACTGAGCACAGTAAATTTTCCTGAGACGAAATTCTGCCTTCATCAGGGCATCTCATAACTTCTTTGTCTCTGGCGTCTTCTTGAATGAGGGCATGGAGTTGTGGCCCTTTGGGCTCTTGCCTTAGCCCAGAGCTGCGGTCCAGGCGTGCGGAGTTGGTAGAGGGATGGGGCACTGCTGACACTCATCAGATGCCCAGTTTTATACACCAACCTGCCTCTTTTGGCATGTCCAGCTACAGACATGGCAGTGAGTGAAACACCACAACATGCAGGACATGGAAAATCTCACCCCTGGGTGTCCCTTCATTTGGGTCTTTTGCCAGGACACACACCTGGGGGGTCAGCATCCCTCATCCCACTCACCAGCAGCCTCCAGGAGAGCTTGGAAACATCAATTCTGAGCAGAAAGTTCCCACATGCAGAAAAATTACTTCGTCACTGCAGGTATCTTTTGGCGCATCGCTTTGCACATGTTAGTGTCTAGACCTGGCATTACTGTTGGTTTTTCACAATATAGAAGAAATTTTAAGAAGAAACTTGGGATCTTTCACAAGACAATGATATGTTAAGCACTGAGTCATCAGCTCTGCAGTGGTGTGTACATTTATACGTAGACCATGAAAAACATTTTTAATTGGGATTCTTTCAATGAGTTGAGAATCATTCTGTTTCATTTAACACCCCAACAAAATCCCAACAACGCAATAGATGCTCTTGGTTTATTTGTTGGAAAGGTGCCATGACAGGCTCCCTGTTTTACAGATTCAACTCAATGCTAACACTTCCTCAGCTTCAATACCTCCTAAAGCCAAGAGTGGCTCTAATAGTTGCTATAAAAAAATGAAAGCTGGTTACAGCAATGAAATAGCACATCCATTTCAAGTCTAACTTGCATATAGTTACGCAAGATGCATCTGCATGTTTATACAGCAGCGTGTTAGAATTGCACAGCACTACAGGAAGGCAAACACCATGGTGTTCATTTATTCTCTTCCTTCGGCTATATTTCACATTTCCCAGAATATATGCATATCCTCTCTTTTTTTTTAAACCTACGGGTTTGGAGTTTGCAACTTTATAAGTTATTTTATTCTTCTGCAACTTGACGAAAATTATTTCTGAAGTTACTAATGATCTCAGCCAGAGGAGAAGCCTTGGGTGTCTTAAAAATGCTGCCAAGCACCTTCCTGCCTCTTTGGAGGTCAGAACATCTTTGAAAATCAGGCCCCTTATCCACTTTAAAATGGAAAATATCATAGTTTTTAGGCTTTTGCACTTCTATTCTGAATCCAGACGCAGTCCACAGCATCAGCCAGCAGCTGAGGCTCCGATTTACCTGAGCCTTCCCCAGAGCATCACCAGTGGGTTTAACTGCAGCCTACAACCTCCAAGGTCTGATGCTGCAGGAAAAAGCCAAGCAAAATCCAGGGCACATCCCCAACAACAGAAAAAAAAATCCCCCAAATGAAGGATGTGCTGCTCTTTGAAGGAAGCTGTGCTGATCCTGAGGCAGAGCTTTAATTATCCTCCCATTAGTTAGCTTAAATATAAACAGGATGAACGATTGTGATGCCAAACCTCCTTGTGCCTCAATACTTGATCAGTGAAGCCTTCTCTTCCTGGCTGCTCTGTCTCCTTCATAGTAGCAAGAGTCAGCAAGCAATAAGTACCAATGCCACTTATGGCCACATTCAGTAAGTTATTATTCGTCAAAATTCATCCAACTAATTCAAACAACATGATGGTCTCTGCAAGAGACTCGTGCAGAATTCCCTCCCTTCCTTGCGAAAGGTGGTGTTATCTGAACAGCTGTGCCTTCCCTCTCCCAGCTTATTTCCCATAGTGTCTCCAGTGATGTTTAAACCGTCTTAATTATTGTCTTTGGCAATTATACAAGGAAAATAATTATTACAGTATTTATCTTTATTGCTTAAATACTGCCGCAGAGAGGCAAGATGCTTTTTCTTAATTCTTTGGAAATAATTAAAGTTAATGCACAGTTTCCTGTTAATTTAGATTTTTGAAGTTTTTTTAAGGCTTAATCTTGCCTGTCTCATTGTACAGCAGCTGGAAGGGAATGTGCAGCAAAGCAAACACAACGAAAATTCCCTTTCTTCTGATTGAAAATAGAGTTGGAGAAGAAACAGATCACATCCAGTATTCATTAAAAAAAATTTTACTAATTAAGCTGTTGTTATTAATGGTATCAAGCTGTCATTAACAGCAGATAACTATGTGCGTTCAGCTGTACCCGCTCGGACCCTTCAAGGTGCGATCTGGGGGATCCAGACAGGACGGGAGGAACCAGGCGTGCAGAAAGCTGGGAGGGCTGCCCACTCGCCTGGCCACCAGCCCGTGCCCAGAGCCTGTTTAATGCTGTCGGATTAGCATTTTCCAGTGGAAGACATTCCCCTCTGAATATTTCTACCCAGCATGAGGGCTAGACGTTATGTGAGCTTCAGTCCTCACAGTCTTCGTTCACCATCTCATGCCTCTTCCCTCCTCCTATGAGTTAACAGGCACGTCTGACCTTCCCGCTGCTAAGCGTGTTTTATGGGGGCATTAGGCAGCAATGCTCTCAGCGAAGATAATTGCTGCGTGTGGTAGCACAGAGCAGTAACTGCAAGAGCAACATCACAGCCCCAGCAGTAGACCTCTCAAGAGAATTGTATGCATAGAGTCAAAAATGTATTTTAATTGATAAGAAATACAGCATTTGTTGCCTCCCTGAGGGCTGCATAAAAGCCACGCGCTTAGGGTTTATTATAATTGTTTTTCAAGATGTAAGTCCTGATTCGGGAAGGTCTCATGCTTCACTGAGATCACGGTGAAAGTCCCTATGCCACCAAAAGACCAGGCTCAGGCTCGCCACTGGCCCGGGGCAGGGAGGTGGGCTGAGCAGACAGCCCCACTGCTTCTGCTGGGGCAGAGCAGGCACAGGCAGCAGCACCCGTCCGTCTCCGACAGCCACAGAGCTCTTTGCTTGCAGAGAGGTGCAACGTGCTGTAGCTCAGAATATCAACTTGTTCGTATTTCCCTAGCCTTAAGAGGCGTTGCTTTGCAGATTTCTCGGTGCAGTGGTGATTTTCCATGTCTATAATGCCCCTTCTTTTGAGATACTTGAAGAGGCTGTTGCCTTATTATGGCGTGGAGACATTTCACATCTATTCGGGCGTTGGTGCAGTTTTGGGCAATTTCCTGCATATCTCATGGTGCTATTTGCATCATGCTGAAAACAGGCAAAGGCACTGCCTAACCTGTCAGGTCACAACATCACACTTTGCATTCAGAGTCAACGGCAGAGTCCAAATCCTGCCTGTGCCCCTGGAGGGCAGTGGGCTGAGATACCATGCACTCTGCAATACCTCCAGCCCCTGCTTCTCAGTCCATTATTGCCACCAGGACCATGAAGAGAAAACAAATAACTCCATATAGAAGAAGGGAAAAGCCACCTTGTCCAAGAATCCTCCTGACCCTTTTCCAAATGGGAGAGACTGGGCAGACAGGAGTTTGCAAGGAGTTTTTCCCCTCTTACTCAAAACTTCATCACAAAACATCACACTCTCTGTTCCTGCTTTTGTCTTTAGTAAATTATTTCGGAGGGAACAGGTGATTTTAGCAGCTGGTCTTCATCCAGAATTGGAAGATGAAGCAATTCTGCTCTTCTTCGGAGTGAGGGAGCTGGCGCCGGCAGAGAACCTGAGGCCAAGAGGGAGCTTCCCCAAGACCACGCTAAAGAACATTTTGTTGAGGACTTGGTGTATGTGCAAAAGAGGCTGTGTCATTTGAAGGGCTTTAAGCATGTGTGTGCATGTGTTGAGCTGTTGCAGTTAGACAGAGTTTAGAAGAAGGCAGTAAAGGCAGAAAAAAAATTCAAGGTCAACCTGAGAAAACTGAACCATCAGAAAAAGCTGAAGGGGTGTGTGGTGGGGGCACAGTGCTGTCTGGAAACAGAGGTTTGAGAAATGAAGGAAGGAAATGAATGGCCTCCAGGCATTCATAGCGACTACGTTCAGCAAGTCACACACTTACACACTTCGTAAATTAAAGGACAGCACCAAGGACCACACCTGCCTTCATCACCGAGATCTTCCCCCAGAGGTGGGGAGGTGGCTCCTTCCCTAAGAGGTGTCCGCAGCCCTGGGCATCACCTCCAGGGCCACCCTCCTCACCTCTGGGGCTACAAGGGCAGGGGGGTGCCCACATTCAGCAACTCGTGGCCCACCCTGCGACCCGACCCTGAGAGAAGCCAAAGGCAGGCAGTGACTACCCAGGTGTGAGACTGCCTCGCCATGCTTCTCAGCCTCCTCCTCCTCTCCTTCTCCGTTAGCAGGTCTGCTTCATTGCATTTGCTACCCTCTTAAATCACTTGCAATCTGAATTCCGGGCTGTTTAATGGAAACTGTGATTTTAGCCGCTTCAAATGCTGAGACAGATCTTGCCTGTGGGTGCTTTTAAACTGTTTTTTTCCTGGTTTATATTTGCTTAATTTGCAGAAGCTGCAAATCAGACCAATTTTATTCTAATGAAGTAGAGCTGTCCTACTTTATCCAATTTAGTATTCTATTGTTTTAAATGATTTGACTTAAATTAGTGTACTACCTGTGAGCAGACTACCGCTGTCAGCACAAGGAATTAGGAGTCACAGCAGCGCAGAGCACCAGATTTCTCTGGCACAGGATACAAATAATAAAACCATAATGCTATTCTTCACATTAAATATAACCCTCATTAGTTTCTATGGGATTTTTTTTAATTTGTTGCTTGTATGTGTGTATTTCAGCTGATGTGATAAGAAAAAAAAGCGCTTGTATACAAGGTCAGTCAGAAAGCATGCTTCCCACTGCTGACTGGAAATCTTATTTGCACACCCACTGTTACACACAAATCCTCGTCATTTAGGGTCCTGGCAACAATGAATGGAAACCTCTTGTTACAAGTCCATGATTACATCGTGCTGTTGTCTTACTGATACCAGGGCACATCCTTCCAGTAAGAATGCCTCCATTCTATTCCCTACAAAATCAAAACTAGATCGTACCATATTTTCTCCTGCCGAATGAGCTTGCCTTTATCAGTGTATCACTGACAGCCATAACAAATCCTCCCACCACTTGATTAGTATCATCATAGAGTGAACTGTGATGGGCAGAAGACGAACCAATTAAGTTCAGACAGTTGCCACAAAAAAAAGGGAAGGATTTCGGGGGTGCGTGGCATGCTCCGATACCTGTGCCACCAGGGAGAGAAGGATTGGGATGCCCAGCTGGGGACAGAGGACCGGGTAATGGCTGAGCACCCCATGGTCAGCCCAGCAAAGCACCATGTCAGGGCACGGGCAGCTCCGGGGGCAGGAAGGGGATATCGCCCCTTCCCACCACCCCATTTCCAGCTGCTGGCAGGACCACGCTCCCCACTGCCCGGCAGCACGATGCGAGTCAAGGGAAGAGGCTGACATTCCTGGATTGACGTTCCTGGATGGATAACACCCCTCTCCCTGCAGATCTCTGTCACGTCTGGCTTTCCACCTGGGGAGGTATGTTGTGCTGTGCTTTAGTTTTTTCCTTTGGTTCATGTGCTCACATAAGTCAGTAATTAGAATGCATCTTGTCATGAATTTAGAGCATTTGGAACCTATTTTTACAGGAATTTAAATGTGTAGAGGTGATTACTCCTTTTTTTGCTCTACTTCATTTAACAGAAATTCCATGAATGAAGCAATTTGAGGACATCCTCCTGGCTAGGACATTTGCCTGAGACAGATCTCAGTCCCCTCAATCCAGCAGGACACGTCCTTTGGCCATCAACAAGTGAGGCTGGAAGGGACGGGCGGGGAGGGCGGCTCACAGCACAGCCGCTGCTCGCTCCTGCGCCCAGCCGCTGCCCACCCCCTCCACAGCCGCCTGACCACAGACCAGGGCAATTGCCACTAAAAAATAACTTTCCCAGATGAGGGACTAAACCTGACAAGAGCATAAGGGGTTGAGGGAGGAGAGCAGTTGCCCCCATTTCCAGCAATAGAGTCAATTTAGGGGAGCACCAAAAAACACAGAAGCAAAGGTTTTTGTGCATGCCAGAAGCATAAAAAGTCAGAGGCAGATTACCAAAATGGAATAAAAAAGAGTTTGTGGATGCTTGTTTGTAAATGAAGAAATAAAGAAATAACTGATCCGTAGGATCAACGGCCCAGCATGGTGCCTGCTACCAGGAAACTGCTTGACTTTGAAGGGCCACTTGGGGCAAAATCTGGAAATCATGGATATAAAACCTAAATTTTGGCTATGGACTTCAGCACTGAGATAAATTGTTTCCAACACATAAATGTTAATACTGCTTTGAAGAAATGTGATGAAATTTCAAGAGAGGCTGAGAGAATGTGATGTTTGCAAGGTTTGTACCTGATAGCCCACACATAATGGGAAGAAAGAAGAGACAGAACAAATGTGATGCAGACACTTACATCCCAAGAGATCTGAAAAGTGTCTGTGCTGAGTCGCTTGGAAAATGTCATGAAATTAAATAATTCAATGGAGAAAAATATTCTTTTACAAAGCAAAGAGGTGGGGGGGGAAACAAGCCTTACAGACAAGACGGAAATGTGGATTAAGTGTTGGAATAGAGTGAAATAAGTGAACAGCTACTGTTAGACCACACTGTGATTTGTTTAAACAAAGAACAGGCGAATGTTACAATGCAGATTTATCTGACAAATATAGCTGTAAAACACAGCACACCCCTGGGAAGGGAGAGCAGGAAAAACCTCCCTCAGAGATGGAGAGGTTTGTTTTGCAGTGATTGGGGTCAAGGCCAACCACAGCCAGTGGAAATCTGTCCCCTGGTTTAGGTGTCTTTTCTACCCCGTTGCAGATCCTCCCAGGGGAAGCCTTCAGATCAAAGCTCCTGAAAGAGGACCAAAGGCAACAAAAAGTACACAAAATTACTCTGCAAACTCATGTGGAAAACCGTGATCACAGGCAAATCGTTTGGGCTGAACCCAAACTTCCATGCCACCAGCAGGAAAATTGCTGATGACTTTGTTAGGATCACTTATGACTCGTGAGAAGCAAGCAACTAATGATTTCCTGGGCTGGGATTTCCACCAGCAGTGAACAGCGTAGTACATGGACACTTGCTGAAAAGGGCAGAGCAGCCAAGTGAGGAAGGGGTTGTATGGGACCAGCAGCAGGTGAATATAGCAGGACAACAGAGGTGAGACATAAAGGAGAATGCAAATGGGTGGGACTTGTGAAGAAGGCTCTTAAGGCCATAGAGCTTCCTTGTCCATGTCCATGTCCCTCGCGTACTGGGGAGCCCAGGACTTGACCCAGCACTCCACGTATGGCCTCACCAGTGCTGAGAGGCAGGATCACCTCTCTTGGTGTTCTGGCAGTGTTGTGTATATCTCCGAAGTAATGCCGAAGAGGAGCTCCACACCATCTTCCCCATACTCCTTCTGGAGAATGTGCCATTCGCTATGGGTGTGACAGAGGCCTGATCATCAACAGAAGTGAAAGAGCTGTGAAAGCCAACTGGGCCATAAACATTTTAAATATCGTAGGCTTCACGGATAGAAAAACAGACAAGGCAAGCTTTGTGATCTTATTTCCTTGAATATGTTTCATACTTCATTGTTATTTCCTGGGAAGGAGCGATACAGACAGACCACATTCATCTGTGTCAGGAGAAGGTCCAGCCCTCGCTAACGTAACAGGAGAGGGCCAAGCCAGAACAAGCACTTTCCAATGTAATTACTTTGCCTCAGCAGTTTTGTTTTATCGTAGCTGATGTAAGTGAAGGCAAGTGGAAGGGACCTGAGCACAGCATGGAAACCGCACAGCACATGAAAGGCTTCAGCTTTCCCAAAGACAGATCAAGTCTGTCATCTTTATCTGACACTAATTGGGAGCTTTTTCATTATCACAGCCAAATTCTGCCCTTGGCTACCTGCCCATAAATCTTTCTGACATTTTCCAGTGGGAGCTGGAGGCAGATAATCCAAGGGCAGAATCTGATAGGGAACTGGTAGAAGGGTACAGGGGGACCCCAAAGAACCACCCTCCCCACAGGGAATTCATCCCTGTCCTGACCCAGGTACATCTACTAGCTGCAATGACACCAGCTCTTCCTTTTCCCTGTATCTGGGGCGAAGGGAGAGCGTGAGGAGGTCTGCTAGTTTTGAGAGAGGGGGGCTTCATCTTGGATTTCATTTTCATTACTTGCTTGGCAACTTCTAGAGGTGGACTGGGGAGAGGTTGCTCAGTTTACTACCTTTGTTTGCACTGGGATTTCAATGGAGTTTGAAGCTGCTTAAACTTTTGGATAGCTGCTCTTATTTTTTTTTACATCTACTTTCAGACACAGCACTTGAGTTATATACTTCAGAAGGGGCAGCGTGAAATGATTCTGACCAGGAGGCCACTGTACATTGAGGAGCTGGTGGTCCATGCAGCACCTAACCCGGGTAGGTGCCTAATCAAGCTGAAACCAAATCTCTCCTAAAAAAGAGAGTATATCTGAAACAAACAGCATCATATGGTGGAAAAGGCTCACTAACAGAGGCAAAAATGTGGATGCATAGACCAGAAAGGGAATTTTTAAAGAAAAGTTATTTTTAGCACTGAGTGATCTTTAGCCTTATTTTAGCATTTCTTTCTCTTTTAAAGATGCAAATGACTCCACAACCCATAATTTCCACAGCACAGCTAAAATGTTGCAACATGCAGAGAAGCATTTTATAAATACCTGATATCCAATAGGGAAACAGTAGTATAATTAAATAAGGACACTCCACTGTGCAAGTGGGCTGTCCTTACATCTATCTCATTTGGCTTGTGTTAGTGTCCACACTGTTCTTCACAAGATTGCTTTAAAATTCCTGTGTCTAAATTGGAAGCCCACTAAAAGGAGGCACAAATAGCAGTTTGGGGAAGGAGGAGTCTCCTTTGCCCACCCACCTTTGCCTGTTTCTATGCCTCAGAGACTGATCTGTGTACGTATGAGCGTGAGTACTGGCAGTGAAAGGATAAGCACCACGTTGGAAAGATGGGTAGCATTGATACAGCGGACAGCATGCCGTTCCTATTGTTCAGTCATCTCTAATCACTCTTCTGGCCTAGATTTTGTGTAAAATGGCTGATTTCACACATTGGCTTATATATTACTACAGGAATTGTAGGACAAATTATTATATTTCTTGCATTACTTTGCTGTTGTACAGGGCAGGCTGGAGGGCAGAATCAAATCAGGAGGTTATTATTTCTATGTGACTGTAGCTGACATGAAGCCCAAAGAGGAATCAGGGCCCTCTGACAGGTTTTGTGTGAACACAGACCAAAAAGATGATCCCTGCCTTCAGCTGCAATTTAGCTTCAAGGGTGCGTTCACCTGAGCTCAGCTTGGGGCAGCAGTGGGTGTGTCTAGTGACGGGACTGGGGTGGTCTTGGCTCATGTCCTGGCTCATCAGCATGTAAATTATCATGACACCTTTTCTGGCTTACACAGAGGGCTCTTCATCATGTAAGAGACACCCAGAGGTCTATCTTCTGCCACGGACGCTTCCAGTATCCATAAGGCCAGCATCACTAATCCTTTGGAAGGAAAGCTCATGTGGTGTATGGCCACCAGGGACATCTAAGGAGCTTTAGGACTGTAGCAGGGATGGGGGATAAAGGGAAAAAGTGGAAGCATTTCACAAGGAGAACAGGATCTTGCTGCTATCCTGACAGTCAGATAGCCCCTCCCAGTGGCCTTTAGCCACTTTTTATCCTTGGTGCATTGTGATACCGGTCTCAAAGGAATTAAATAGCTGTAAGTTTTGTGAGTATCAGGTCCTTCAGACCTATCAGAAGAAGGGTGACTTCAGCCTACCCCTCTTCTGCCTAGCAGCAGCTATCTGACCCACAAGCAGAAGTGTAGGTCAGAAAATCACCATCCACTTCACCCCACATCATACACAGTATGTGCTGCCTGCTCCTTGATTTTCAGGTCAAAAGAGATGGGTAAGAAGTAGGAGGGTAAGGAAAAAAATTGTATCGCAGTGAAAGCGGGAACTTGGAAGAAGCTGGAAATACCACTGCAGATCTACAAGAGAGGCTTGTCTGTGGCTGGGGTCTGGGATCCTGCAGTGCAGATAGCATTGGGAGACGGAGGAGGCAACAACAACATGATCCTGAGATGATTATGGTGGAAACATAGGGAAACCAGGGAAAACCAGGTCTCATAAGAATATATTTTTTTAAATTAGTTAAAACGCTCTTTCTGCTATTAAATACAGAATGTTAATCAGGTAATACCTGTTTCCATTCACCCAGGCCCATTATGCACACCTTCCTTTTGAGGGTGACTTGTGTCATATGATTAGAACAGGGCCTATGAGATAAAGCATGTCTTACTGAACATTAAAGTTGACCTTTTATCTGTATTTCAGGGACTTTATTACAGTTTGTAATTGATACAAAACTGAAGGTGCGCTTGGTAAAGAAAACAGTCCAGACCCTGTCTCTAGAACAGACATTTTGTTCCCGATCTTTCCAGTGTCCCTAATTCAATCTTTTACTTTTTAAATCATTCAGATCTAATTATGTCCTAATGCCATCAGCTTTAGGTTACAAATCTAAATCACCAGCACTGCAAGGATGAATGCAAATGGATTCTGGAATTAGTCTCATGCTTTTCCTTCCTTGAACACATATTCATTTATCAACGGGAGACTAAAGGGGAGAAAAGCTAAACCAAAGTATCCCGTGTCACTGAGCATTGTCTTTTATGGAGACAAGAGCTACTCATATTCAGAGCAAGATTCAATTACATACATATTTATTTATTTATTTATACAGAAATAGCTACCAACAGTTGTTGATTTTGGTTTTAATGAAAGGCATTAATTTTAAACTTTCCTTACTTCTATTAATAAAATTCACCTTGGCTGAGACCCAATGCAGCTTTGTTGCTGCTCTGCAAACCAGTTGCTCAAAATCTCCTTCCTGTTCCAGTTTGGGCTCAAAGCCACCGTACATCAGTGTGCAACAGCTCACGGGAAAGTCACAGGTAGAGGCACGGCACATGAAGTATTGCAGGTCAAATTATTTGTCCTAACCTCTGTTACATGACATCAAAGTGTCTGGTGTCCCATTTCTTCTGACGTAAATTTCTGGTATTTGTTTCAAAATTAATTAAGGATGTGAACATCTGTTGGTGTAAATGGTTCAGATGTCTCTGTGTCCTCTAAGGACAGCCTCACTTCTCACCCTTGCGCAGCTCAGCCTGCTCTTGATTTTCTGTTGCAGGGACCCCTCCTTCATTCCCCAGCACTGGCCAAACCGTGCTTTTCCCTCTTGTGTGTTTCCTCTCTGAATGGCCCATTTTAATACTTATTTTTGAAATACAATAATCTCATTTTGGTTTTTTGAATACAGCGAGGTTTGCCCCTTTTGTATTCAGGTGTGTACTATTTTAGTGTTGTTCACTTTAACAACGAGTAGTAAGGATTAGACTGGCAGAGCTGTAACTTTATGTCATCTTGCCAGAAGTGAATTGTTCATGGACGGCAGCCCTGTGATCTGAACGCAGCAGTTCACAGCATGCCATGCAGTGGCTGCCTAAAACACTTACCAGGTGCTCAGTCCAAGCCATGTTTAAACCGAACAAATCTCTGCCAGACTTCGGAACCTGGGAGATCAAGAGTCTCGCTTCATTTTGACAGTCCTTTGGCATTCTGGTTTCTCTGCTGACTGCAGTTTGCACACAGATGTTCTGGGGGGAAAAAACACAGGGAAAAGGTGCACAGGCAATGACAGTTCGCTGTCTCTGCTGATAGAAGAATCAGGTGGCAGCAGATGAAAATAGCAGGTGGTAAATAACAGATTCAGAACAAATAAAAGCCCTCTTTAAATTTAGTTGAAGCTGTCTGACTTAATCACAAGTTTGGGGGGAAGACTGACAGACAGATGACTGCATTAAGAAAAAAAAAAAAGAGAAAAGAGACTGAGTTTTCCCTTGAGAAACAAAGCATATATTTAAAAGAAAACAGCAGCTTCCTTAGCCCAGGCTGGGCCTGCCTGTCTGGTAGACAGAATTTATGCACAGTCGGTCATTGCCGCCGTGGATGCCGAGGGCACTTAGCCCAGCGAGCAGGACCAGCCCCAGCCAAGACCTTCACTGCGTCCGCCTGCAGGCTCTGCCGGGGGCCGAGACCCAGGCAAGGCGATGCCCCTGAGCCAGTCCAGCGCTTGCTGGGGGAGTGCTTGGAGCTGGGCTGCGGCACGAAGCGGTGTGAAGGCACCCAAGTGTGGGTGAAAAACCAGATGCCGTCGCTTTGCTGCCTGGAGTCGACGTGACAGATGTGCTGATGCTAACACGATTTGTGTCACACCCACCATCTTGGAACAAAAGGCTGGGTGATGGGAAGGGGGTCACGCTCTCTCAAGGGAAGAGAGGGGTTGTCTGCACATTTTTGTGGTCTCAAAGCTGCTAATAAGCAGGTAAGCACTGACTGTGCCTCACCATGTCTTAGCAGGGTGCACTCCTCAACAAAATCAAAGAGATCTTGACATTGCCCTTGCCAGCGCCACACGCCCATGGGCCACTAATTACTGTCAGGCTGCAAATCAGTTAGCATAGAGAGCACCTTCATCTTGTCGGCCATTCCCACCACTGCCTGCGAACAAACCACTGAGAATCAGGTAGCCCTGTGCTGTAAAGCTTTTCTGAAAGTCCACACTCAATTTGTTCAATTTTTCCTGGTGTTACAGCACTAAACCTGAGATGGATTAGGACATTTTCTCATACGTGGCTGAGTTGCTCAGTTGCCCTGTAGACAAGGATGGATGTTAAAAGATGCTGGAAATCTTTTGATGTTTGTTGGAAATGGCACTGATGGGGCACATCAATTACATTTTCAACAGAAAGATGAAGTGCTTTGCAAACATATTCCACAGCAGTTTGTTATGGTACCATAAATAGTAAGGGATCCAAAAATATCAAAAAGGGAGTAAAAAATAATAGCAGCTAGCAGCTCAAGCATTACCACACTAATACTTGCAAATTCCAAATAAAGCAAACAATCCTTCTAATTTTGGATAATCACTGTGTTTGTGATGCCCAATTAGTCTAATAAATTGCCAGCAAAACAACTGAAAGCACCTGTGCAATGATGCATTTGTCTCTCCCTCCCAGACATCTAATTTGCACAGATTTATTAAATCAAGATATAAAGCATGCATAATAATCCGTCTTGGAAATCAACTGCTAATTTGCCATAGAAAATCAAACAAAGGAGTATTTTGTGTATGCAGTGCAGGGCTAAGAAAGGCCTACAGAGTGGTACAGGATTGGATAGGTTGTAAAACACCAAACTGAAAAAGAGACAGGATGGATTGAAGGAGCTGAATGGACAACTGAGTCTATGAATTAAGCTCAGGGTGGGCTCACAGGACAAAGGTCTGTCAGGCCAGCCAAGCATCAAGGCTATGCCACGCAAATAATTTTTGTGAATACGTAACAGTTTTTATGAGCCTAAAAAGCTCACCATAACAGAAGCAAGTTAAAGAGCACTGTTAAGGTTGGGAAGCCAAGCAAAGAGAATTTAGGAACTGGTAAGACTATGGTCATCAGGAATTTTCCGGTTTGTAACATGTTCTATGGCAGTCCTTCATGATGTGCTCATACACTAGTTTTCCACAAGATCCTTATCAGACAGACTGTTTCAGGACTGAACTGAGGACAGGCAGAGACAGGCAGTGTTGCCCATCAGCTCTCTCCTTGCTCTGTTACAGGAGCAGGATGAAGGACATCAGGGTCAGAGCACACCGGATGCTGACTGAAGATGTGCTTTATCTCACCCCTCCTGGTGTTCCCCAGCAATGCCAGGTGAGGTATACAACCACAGTTCTCAGCGGCTGTCATCATCGGAGTGGTCCTCAGTTCGTGGTGCCTGCGGTCTGATTTACAGAGGTACCGAGCACTTTGAAAGATGAGCTGAATCAGGCAGAGGTGCACCAGGAGAACCAAGGGCAATTCAGTTGTTGATTTCAGCAGGGCCGAATTCAGATCAACTCTTGCATTCCCTTCCAGGTCTGCATTTGAACAGGGAGAACAGAGGAAGAAGGGAACCAAGAGAAGATGGACATTTAAAAATACTGTGTGTGCAATCTGTTGTCTCCATGTGGAGTCACTCTATCTAGCTGGGAGAAGGAGCCATCTGAGGGTGCTTCAGTACACAGCCCTGAGCAAGAAATCAGGGTAAGAAATCTGGAGGATTCACCTGCCTTAACTTAAGTGTTTAAAAGACAGATGTCTGAGCCTGGGATAGTGGCTGTATATCCTGCTAATAATGGAGAGAAACAGGTAACTCCAGATACTCTAAACCAAGTGTCTAAGATAGGCAAGACAACATCGCCTGAATGGGTCTGTTTCCCTTTGTTGGCTGTGGGGGGACACTAAGGCTATTTTTGGTTTGGCATGTACTTCGGCACAACAGAAGAGCAACGCAGCTGGTGCTCAGGTCCCAACACACACGCTATATGCAGTTTGGGGTTTTGCTTTGCACTAGGTTTAGTCTGGCTCCCCCAGACCGGCTATCCCACCTAGAACAACTCTTCCATCAGACACACATTTCAAAGTTGCCTGAAGGGTTCGTTCATACTATTATGCCTTCCAAGAGATAGAAGCACATTTCGTGCACACCTGGAACAGAGCTTTTGTTTAAGTTTTCTCCAACAGGAATTCAGCTTAGCAGACCAACTGCTCCGAGAAAACCATCAGTAGACAAGAGGATGAGATCTGCTTTAGAGCTGTACCACCGCTCTGACCCTAAATACCACTGTACGTGCATCGGGACAGCTAGCTCAGACTTAGATATCTAATTTTTAGATGCCTGTGCTTAGTGGATCCCAGGCATAGTGACATAGATCATAAAACCTAATCATATTATTTTAACAAAGTCAATAAAAACTATTTACATAGCTGCAATTATCACAAATCCTTTTGAAATGCCGTTTGTTCAACAGATCACAAAGTGTGCAGGGAACAAAATGAAAACATAGCAACAGTATTTTTCATTAGCAATGAATTAGCTACAGAGGATTGCTAATCAAGTTACAGATTATCATCATAGAGTAACTTTTCCCACAAATGTCAGAAGAAAACTCCTAATTCAAAGAGGTATAAATAACACCAGCTTAAGCAGGATTGGAAGCAAAGGCTCTTGGCTGAATGCAGAGCACATTCAAATACCACTTAAACGGAATTTCTCTCTCTGTTTTCTTAGATGTAATGGAAATGTGCACAAATTGGTCTCAGTTGTGATGGTAAAGTTTATTTCTCTATAGTCACTGCAGCTTCTCTGGGGAAAATCTGGCTCTGATAAAGACTCTTTCATAATTTTCAGCAGGGCCCAGATTTTCTCCTAAGCTTCTCTTACTGAGAATTAACATCTTTGAAACAAAGATTCCTTTAAACATTGCAGGACCAGCATCCTGCTTTGATGCGAAAAAAACTGCAAATGCCCTACTCAAGCCTTTCAAAGTACCTGTTAGTAAAGAATATTTACCATCTTACATGATTGCTCTTGTTTATGAGAACATTAGTGAGAACACTCAGAGCTTTTCTATCCCCACCAGAAATATCAAAAGCATTTGACTTCTCAGCTGCTTGGCCCTGTCACTTTGGTTACACTTTTCAGGGCTAAAGCTTATAGGGAGTATGAATAGTATCTTGTAAAGCCAAAGAAAGGGAAAAAGACAGGCAATTAAGAGTGAGAAGAAAGCAAATCCAAGTGGTGGACTATGCAAAGTGGTATGAGAGGTGCTGTAGGAGGTAGCTAAGCCTTCAGTGGAAGCACAAGTGCTCTGGACAAACTGAGAAAGGTGGTGGTTGAGTGTTAGGTGACTTACCACCATCTGGTTGATTTAAAAGTAGATCCTTGGGCAGATGTCTTGCAGGACCCTCATTGCCATGGCATCTGAGCAGCTCTCAGTAACAGCTGGCCATGCCCAGTGTTGCCTACCAGGCTCCAGAAGTTATCCTTGTGCTGTCTGTCCAAGGGCTGTCTGCCCTAGAAACCTGCTTCCCAACAAAGCGATGTTCAGCTCTCATACCTAGGCAGGCAAAGGCAATTTGGGAGAACCAGGCTGATTCATGTTGTTCTGCGAAACCAGATTAATTTTATAGCCCTGACAGAAGTTCACACATCGAACAAGCACCAGCTGTCACATTTTATCACCTATTTCTGCCCTCAAACAAAGGTATTATTCCGACTCAGTTGCAAAGTGTGGATGCAGAGCCTGAAATCCTGATTTCATCTTTGTGCCTTTAATGAGACTGTCTGGTGTTTTCCTTTTGCATTTTATTTTCCATTTTCCTTTAACTCTTTTGTCCTTGGGACTTCAAAACATTTGTGAGTGTTCTCCTAACAATAATGTTAGGGGAGTGGAGAAGTGAAATACAGCACAGAGGGAAGAAGTAGCAGTCAGGTGGTAATATGGAGAAGGCCAGGAAATCCTCAAGATGCCTTTGCCCAAAAAGTCAGTTCCTTGTGAAAGTAGACCCATAGCACAACTGTTCCTAAACTCCACCCAGCTAGATCAGTAGGTCTAAAAAGAGGTATTACCTCTCCTTCCAAATCTTGTTGCTGTTATTTGGAAAAGAGTATTCCTAGTCTTCGTTAAAATATTTCTTAACATCTTTGAAAATCATGCTAAAACAAGAATTCTGAAGACAAACTCTTCTCTGCCATAAAAGATCTTTCAGGACTATTTTATTTTAAAATATATGTATGTGTTCTGTCACTTCGAAAGCTTTTCGAAAGCTTTTTTTCAGAGCATAAAACAACTCCGACTAATGTTGCCAGCTTTTAGCCATGAGCAGTTAAATCTGCCCCTTTTCCCTTCTGCTGCTGCAGAGTGGGCTGCTCCCTTCCACCACACCAACACAAGGACAATGTTGGCCCCAGAATGACTGCACAAAGAAGCAGGACTGGACAATTAGTTTACTGAGATGGTCCCTTAGGATGAGACTTGCTTTTTAAGGCAGAAGCTGGGTCATCCTGAATCCATATCACCCCTTTCCTCGCCTGCATAACCCAGATATAGCCAGAAGAATTAAACTGCTTCTTGAAAAATCAACATCCATTTCTATATTTCTTACCACTCTGTAGTTGCTTAAGACATCTTGAATGTTCAAGACTCTTGAATGCCTTATCCATACCATGAAAGTTTAGCCCATTGACTCCAAATATACATTTCAGGTATACCCTACATTTGAGGAATGATATATGCTGCTGAAAATCAGATACGATTTTCTTTGAGCAAGCAGTTCCAGCCAAGATAATGAATACAGGAAGGTGCAGCAGTGGAGTAGGACAGAGAGTGGACAGCTTGGAGCAGACTGGGACGTGCACCTGAAGTCACAAGAGGCAAAGGCAGAACAGAGAAACCTGGAATTGGAAGTGCTCATTTAACAGCAACAAACCCAGTTGTGAATGGGTCAGATAAAAGGAGCCCTTGGAGGATGCCAGCTTCTAGATGAGGAAGAAGTGGGGTGGTTGCTGTGGTAAGAAAAGCACAGTACAGAAGCCTGAAGAGTACAGCAGAAAAGAGAGCGCTGGGTGGGGAAGGGGCAAGGGGCAACAGACAAGGGACACGCAATGTGCAAGGCTGTGTGTCCTACACACCAAGGAGGTGGGGACCCAAAGGACAGGTGTCACATTACATGCCAGACAAAGCTACCTAATTAAACACTTTCCAAACATACAAGCATGCCTACCTACAAAGTGGTTCAATTAAACTGCTGCAAAACTTGAGAGGAAATGATTGCAGTGAGATCAGACTAGTTATAGGTATTTGTTTATTCCAAAACAGTATGGAAATGTCCATACGCAAAGTTTCACCAAATTCAAGTCAAGGTCTATGCTTGACCTGTAACTAATGTGATTATTTCATATACATTTTCCTTAAAACTAGCTTATTTTTTAAATTGTTTTTTCTCTCTACATAAATCTCAGTTTCAGTTAGAGCTATTGACTTCTGGAGCAGCCAGCCAGAGACTGGAGCTGCCTGCAGTCAGAGCTGTGGAAACACCAAATTTTGAGTCTGCTCCAGAATCCACCTTGCCTTTTAACCCAGACTTGTCTGATTTCTTTCCTCAGCAAAATAAACAAGTGGGGCCAAAGCAAGTTCCCAGTTCTTCAAAGACAGAATAATAGAAAGTGAAGCAAAAGCCAGACAGGTTTCTTGAAACCAGGCCAGTAGTCCATGCACTTTTTTGTGTGATAACTTCATGGTTAATGCTCTTACCCAGCACACAGAGGAGCCTGGCTCAGCTCCCTGCTCCTGCCGTGCAGATCCTCCATTAGAGGGTGAGTGTTGCTGCGATGCCCTCTGGACTTCATGACCCTAACCATTGCAAGTACTTCCGTTGCCTCACACTTTCTCTTCGGTTGAGCTCCTGCTCAGCTATTTTGTGAGAATCGAGACAGCGCTGGTTGGACAGACTGAGACTGTACCTGCAGAATGGCAAGTCCTCATTCTGCATTAAAATCCCATGAATAAAAGGAAGGAATGAACCCCCACCTCCAGCACCCTCAGGGAATTCCTTAATAACTAAAAGCTTGAGTGAAGTCCTGGGTCTAGCTTCACAGAAAAGAACCCAGAGCACATATTATATTCGGGTCAAACATTAAGATGACCTTAACTGCAGTTTTGGTGAATGAACTATTTCCCAAATGGGGGAAGAAGACCCAGAGATTCCTTTACTGAGCTTTCAAACACTAACATGATGAAATGAAAACAGACTCCAGAGCCTCCTCCCCACGGGTGTGCTGAATTTCACCAAGGTTATCAGTCCATCCCGAGCCACCCCACTGTAAGTCAGAGTATGTCCCGCCTGCACCACTACACAGGCAGTGCTAGGACTAGAGCCGGCGTGCAAGGGCGCAGGGCCACGGGCTGTGCGGCACAGCACGAAGCTTTGAGCTGACACGGGTGCGAGGAGGATTGCAGTTGGGGTCAGGCAGGAGCAGAGCGGGCTTGAGCACAGCATCCCACATGTGCAGCCCTCCTCCTCCTCCTCCTCCATCCCTGCCCAGAGGCAGCGCATCCAGGGCAGGCTGCATCCCTCCCTGCAGCTCCGGTGGGCATCCTTCTTCCAGGCATGGTTTGCTGGGGGTGAAGTTTCCAAACTAAAGCTGGATGGAGAGGTTTCAGCTCAGTGACATAGGTGAGAACCTAAAGGGGCTTTTATATGATGCTTCAGTGTCACAAGCTAAAGGAAAAATCTTCTATCTATTTCAAGTACCTCAGCTGAGGTACAGTTTGAACTTCCAGTTGCACCCCTATTTCCCAGTACTTACACATCTGCTGAGATGCTGGCCCTGAGCTGCTTGTGGGCAAAACACCTCTGTCCCTTCCTGGTGCTGCCCCAGGATGTCTTAAACGCCAGGAAGAGCAATGTGAAATCTGTTGCCAGGGTCCTTTGTTATCCTCATGCAGATCATCTTTTTGAAGATGGAAGGTAGCTACACTGCTACCAGGCTATAGGGCACGAGGAGTGATGCCATGAGAACAACAGAAAGACCTAGCATTAAAAAAGGAAAAAACGCCCTAAAGTATTCATGCAAGTGGCTTCACCTACAAATAGATTTATGTGGTCTGTTCCTAGAAGTGCCTGGCTCATAAAAGCACCTAGTTTTTTTTACATTATCCCAGAGGACAGGTGAACAGGAAATCCATCTTCAATTCTTCACACCATGGGCCAAGTTCTTGATTATATTAACACGACCAATTAAGGTCTCTGTGCTCTTCACAAGAAATCCTAGATTGATGTTGCCCAGCATCGCATGGCTGTCAGGACCAGAGTGTATCTTTTGAGAATTTGTTTCTTTTTCAGAAATCACCACACTTACTGATGCAAAGCCTCAGGAGCTAAGTCAAACAAAGCACATAAGCATGTGAAATGCTCTTTATCCATCAGGATTTAGTTCAAGCAACGGTCTTGCCTTTATGCAGCACTACCAGCTGATTTCTTTGTCACCTTGGGGAGGCAAGGTTTGTCCTTTATCTTTGCATTTCAGCTCTCTGCACTTTATTCTTTGGCAAACATTTACATTCCCCATAAATCCACATGAAACCTTTTTTTTTTCCTGCCAGTAGACCCCTTTGCTTAGCTGCAGCTTACTCTGTCTCTGTGCAATCATTTACTCAGGTTTCAAATTCTTTTCCAGCGTTCCCAGACTTAATTTGAAACTATTGCAGGAGACGGCAAAAATGAGTTCAGAGAAATATTTTTTTCTGCCAGCTCTCATTCCGCTGTTTCTTCTCCCATCAATTTTCCAGCCTACTTCATTCCTTTTCTTTCTAAAAGGATTTTCTGCGTTATGATCCCCAAATTGTTCATATTCCTGTTTAGACTATAGCATTCTCATTGCAACCAGCAACAGTTTATGTTTTGTGCTTCAGGCTTTTCTTCGAAATAAATCATTGTGCAAATTCTCTGCTAGAGTAACTCCAAGGAATTCAGTGACAGTCTGCCAGTTCTTGCTAACAAACCCTTTGACCTGATATTTATAACACTTCATTGACACTAAGTCTATTTTGATGTAACATGCATTTAAAAATATGTATAAGATTTTCTTGTTTATTAGGACTATTTAAAACCCTGACATCTTCAATTTGGACAACATCAATCAGCAATTTACCAGCCCAGAAAAATTAATAACACTCACCACTAAGCTCGATTGTTGGGTCACAAATCTCCTGATCTCAACGGATTGCCTGGCGCAGTCTCAATACCCATTATTTATCTGGAGATAATTTCTTTTTGTGCAGTACGATGGAATTCTCAGAAATAATTCAACTGGAAGGAAAGTTACCTTGTCAAAAAGTCAGCATCTTAACAGTTGAAAAGAAAATTTATGAGATAAGAACTATCAGATAGGAAGAAAGGGTATTTGAAGAAGTAATATTCCCCTGGAATAAGTCAAAGGCTCGGACCACAAATATGAAGCAGAACGTCTATCAGCTGTGCTTATCCTGGGACAGATTGTAGGACATTAAATTGTACTAAATTTCGTTGCAGCTAAAAACACGATCACATGTGTGTTTTTCCAAAACAGTGCGAAAAATTTATCCTTATCCACTCTTCTTCCAAGCAGTGCTTAATTGTTTGTTAAGCCATTTCTATGCAAATCAGCTAAGTGTTTTAATAAACGTCAGGACAGAAATGCTTTATTACTGATTACATTACAAGAATATTACCATTGTCAAGATTTGTGCACACAGCCACATCAACTAATCTTCTAGTTTTTTTCTACCAGTCCTAAGCAAATTCCTGCTTTGTGGCTAAAGAAAGTTAATGGCCCAAACGGAGCATAAATGATCTCCTTCTTCAGTGGTAATAGGTATTATTTAGCAAGGGATTCTTTCAAGTATTCACTAACATCATCCTACAGCAGGTTCCTCCACATAACTTACAAGACAAAGAAGAACTGCTCTACACTCACTAGTTCAATGATCAAAATTAAGTATGCTTATAAGCCTGATACTCACTGAAATCTGGCAGCTCAACCAGCCCTGCAGAAAATAGCGAGCTGCTAACAGCCCATGGCGGTTCATCACACATCACTGGCACTGATGCTGCAGTAACATCTGCTCAAGAACAGATCGTTGCTCTAATATTTGCATCCAGAAACAACAACTGTATCTGCAGACATGTGGTATGACTCTTTTAAAAGCCAAGAACTGACTTTTTAAAAGGGCTGACACAGCATAAGCAAGACAGACAAACACTGAACATAGACATGCTAAGGAGCTCACTGTATGTTGCTTTACATGCCCAGCTCTAAGCACTATCACTGTGCCTGACACAGGAGGTGTCACTTCTGGATGGGTGGCAGTACCTATCCTGCAGAACAAGCACACAAAATTCACTGAATTCCTCCATCCCTGGTGAGAACCCCCACAGACCTTGTGTACTGAGTTAAATATAAAATTTAGGATAGTTTTGCTGGGACCAGCCTCAGACTTTTTTGGGAGGACAGGGATTGACTTATTTATTTAAAGCAACCCTTTTCCTGTTGCATAGTGTCTCAGTGTTTGAGATCCACTGATGTCTTCTACTAAATTCCTCTGTTTGTCATCATGGTGGTCCAGTGTTTTACTGGTGGAAACCAAACAGCAGTTTCTAGATTGGTCTTCACAAGTTACGTGAAAGCACCAGCAGCAGCTCATAAACCCAATCGCAGAGGACAGTGACAATTTACCTCTCGCCCATCCCTTTCACCTCCCCTGAAAACTGTAGCAGCTCCTCAGAGGCAAAGCTTGCAGGCCAGACGCAACCACCCCCAGCACAGCTGGGTCCCCCAAGCCAGCGGCATACAGCACTGCTACGCTGAAGTAACCATAGGTTAAGCGTGGCATTGAATTGAAGCTTCTTAACTACGGGTGGACAATCCTGCTCAGCTGCTGAAGAGATAATGCTGGAGTGCAAGGGGAGAGAGGAAGGGCAGGAGTAGCAAATGCTTTTCACCTTTCACAACCAAAGACAGAAAATGCAATTCTGATTAATGTGTTTTAACAGACTCTCATCTGAAAGAGTGAAATTACTTCAGGAGGTCATTTCTGCTTCCAAGATACTCCTTCCTTCAGAAAAATACCTGAACATTTGGAGTGGCTTAACTTCTATAAAAACCATTGTTTGTGCAATATAAACAGTGTACTGCTACTTACCATTTCTTTTTAATTATTAGCCACCTTCCAATAGCCCAGCACAATGGCTGATTTCACATTTGACTTCTTAGATGTGAAAGACCCACATAAAATTCGCTCAGTAATGAAGAAAGACAACAAAAAATATAAAAACACTTGTGGCCAGTTCCTGCTCGGAGTCAACATTGCTACCTCACTGGCAAAAGACAGCATTGCTCTGGATTGAGCCCAGCACTTGCAGCAAAAAAATAGACTTAAAATAAAATGCATTTGCACCTTTAACAAATATGTATCTACAGCCATGCTGAACTTTGCCAAGGGCTTCCCTTGGTGAAATATTGATTTTTTATTCCATCTTCCAGCAGCAGCAGGGATCTCTAAACCCCACAGAGCTCTGAGAACAAGACTTCTGGAGTTAATGTCACAATATCATCTCCTTGCAGTATGGTAATTTTTCCAGAGAAAGAACTTTCCCCTTTCATTTCTTGATGCCTTCCAATCTGCTTTTCCTACTTTGTTGAAATCAACATCTTTTTTTGGACATTCAGCTATGCAGAGCTTTGAACAATGTTATTATTTATAGAGTAATATTTGCATGCTGGGGAGCCCTTCCCTTGAAAATATTTCCAAAAGATTCCATTCTTCATAAATCTATACAAATCATGTTATTTTAGGCTAGTGTGTCCAAAGACAACATGATATCTTTTTTTTTCCCCCCGCTGGCTCTTTGTAAGGCCAGTTCTGTTGGGCTGAAAACTTCTTCCTCCTGCACTTGGTCCTTCAGCAATTACTTTTATTCTCCTTTTCCTTAATAAAAAAGCAAGGAATATGTGATGAAACTGCTCAGCCACAAACTGAAAGCCCATGAAAGATCATGCTGTTTCATGTAGGTTGGTATCCCATCGGTGCAGGACAACACTGGGGCTGAGAACCGAACTCAGGTATTCCAGGCCACTTCTCGGTCTTCCTCAGCCCTCAGTCATGTTCCTGGGATGACCAGGTTCCTATCAAAAGAAAGCCATGGTCCTGAATGGCTATCCTGCTGCAGGGACACAACAAAAGTGAGAAATATGAGATGCTGAGGAGAAAACCAGCACTGGCAGTGGGAGAAAACAAAGCAAGGACAGAAGGACAAGAGGGAGGAGGGAGGTGGGAGCACACAGGAAAAATGCCAAAAACAAACAGAAAGGCAAGGGGTATTTCCAAGAAAAGTGAACAAGTGCAAAAACAAAGGGAGAACACAGAGGGCAGGTGAAAGCAAAATTGCAGAATGAGAGGCTTGTGAAACAAAAGGCTTCAAAGGCAGCTGGAAGACTTAGTGGGGAGGGAAACATCTTCCAGGCACCCCTCTCCCATTTCTGGGTCAGCATAATCTGCAAATGCAAAAGTTCAGTTCTTAATTACCAAGTGCTTTTTGCCTTGGAGGTTTTATTTCTTTCCTAGAATTGAAAGATTACTGCCATGACAATTTTATTTCGGTATGGTTCCTACTTAATTAGACACACACAGGTGCACACATGTGAAATGATGTGCCAGCAAAAGGGGGAAAAAATCAACCTAAATTATTCACTTACCCACAGGAGGAAAAAAAATGACTTATTTTTAATCCCTTTTCTTGGAAGTAATGAGAAAGATCCTGACTCACATGCCTTCTTCCCTGGGGATGTCCTGTCAACTGTCAGGTTTCCTGGAGCCAGAAGGAGCTGGCAGAGCAGGCTGAACTGCATGGCATGGTGTTTGTGGTTTACTGCACACGGTAGCCAAGCCTGTCCTGGGAACTCCGCTGGGAATCTGCAACTTGGCTATCTGCACATGTGCAGATGAACCAAAAAAAGAAAAAAAAGCAGGCAGGGATTATTCATACAGAGTATACTTTCATCAAGTGCAAAGCCATTTAGTGCAACTGTTGTTCTAAGAACACCTTCCAGAGTCACTATTTATTATAAAACATGTAATGTCTTTTTGCAGCCAAATTAAGGAACACGCTCCCTGCCTTGAAGAGTTTACAATCTGAGCCAACCACATGTAGCATAGATGAAGAATTAGATACACCATGACATAGATTAGTGAGAACTGAATCTTAACACTATGTATTATTTTTGTGACTTTCAGACTCCACTGAAACTCGTAAAGGATAAAGCTGGGAGAATCAAGGCCCCTCATTTCAGGTCAGTAAACAACAGCAACAAACATATGAATCAAGTTGCAAAGCATTAGTATTTTTCGTAGAATTCTTCCAAAGATCCCAGTAAGGGCTAGCAAGTTGGCCAAGTGTGATTTCCACTTCATATATCCATGTTGACTTCTCCCAGTCACTTTCTTGTCCCCAATGCATTTGGAAATGGTTTCCTGAGATTAATTGCTCCATCATCTTCCCAAGGATTGAGGTGAGGCTGACCAGTCTACAGTTACATGGGTCCTCCTTCTTACCCTTATTGAAGATGTTTGCTTTCCAGACCTCAGGAACCTCCCCAGACCACCATCATCTTTCAACAGTAATTGAGAGTGCCCTTGCAAAAACATCAGTCATATCCCTCTGCACCTATGGATGTATCCCATCGAGCTACCTGAAGCTACTTATCTCCAGTTTGTTTAAATGTTCCCTAACTTGATGTTCCTCCACCAAGGGTAGATCTTGCTCCAGACTTTCCCCCAGGTCTCAGGGATCTGGACTGCCTGAAGGTCAGTCTTGCCAGTAAAGACCAAGATGGAGAAGGCATTCAGTACTTTGATCTTTTGGTCTTTTGTCACAAGGTTCCCTGTCCCTTCAGCAGCTGTCCCATGTTTTCCCTAGTCTTCTTTTTACTGCCATTGTACGTGTAGAAGCCTTTCTTGATGCCCTTCACTACTTTTGCTGGATTCAACTCCAGATGGACTTTGGTTTTCCTAACCCTAACGTCAGATGCTACATTCTTCCTGGCTCACCTTTCCCTGGTTCCACCTCTTGTATGCTTCCTTCTTATGTCTGAGTTTTGTCAGGAGCTCCTTGGTCATCCATGCAGACCTCTTGTCATTTTGACTTGATTTCTTGTGCTCTGGGATAGACCATTTTTGAGTTTAGAGGAGGGGATCCTTGAAAATCAGCCAGCTTTCCTGAACCCTTCTTCTCTTCAGAGTGGTATCCCATGGAATTCCTCCAAGCCAATTCAATGAACAGGCCACCGTCTGCTCTCCTGACATCCAGGGCTGTGATCCCCCTAGTTGCTTTGCTTCCTCCTCTCAGGATCCTGAAATCCACCATCTCACGGTCACTGCAATCAAGACTATCCTCAACCTTCACATGTTCGTGACTGTACTGGAAAGGAAGTAATTTTGCCTGCTTTGGGTTGCCAACCCAAACTAATCTCACTGACCTCCTTTAACCATATTGCAGACCAAAATCTTTGTGCATCAATAAAAAGTTTTGATACAGGAATACCTGAGAATTACATATCTCTGCTGTCATTCCCACCCAAGCAGCAGTCCCTTTCTGTGCAGATGGGATACTGCTGTTTAGATCCTCAGCTGCTACAAGCATGAGCTGACTCACATTTGTGATTGACCTGCATCTTCTGGGTAAAACAGAAAGCATCATCATCTCCACAAGCATTTTCAAGAGTTCCTAGATGTACGCAGACATTGTTCTTTTCAAGCATTAAAGAAATATTCTGTCTCTGAAGGGAGCAGTGATCACAGTGAAAACCTGAAATAATGTTTACACCTGAGAAAAAACATGAGGTATGCATTTTCAAAGCACTGAGTATCTGATTTTCACATCTCTGTACTTTCAAGTGTACTTTGTAGTACACTTGTGGGTTGGTACTACGTGTTCCCTCATAGGACACTCAGAAGATCCATCATAGGGACATCCCTTCCTAAATTCAGGCATGGTAACATGCTGCAGCAAGTAAAATGGTCTCAAAACAACTCCTAATTTCACTCCTCTGCCCTAGACTTTGGCGAGCCTTTCCAGCAGAAGAGGCTAAAGGAATAGTTATAAAAGGATTTAAAAATTTCAAGGTGTATAAAGGATTAAAAAAAAGAAGCAAAGTGAAAAAGTGATGTGCTTTCTCCACTACCATTACCACAATGTTTCTGTAGATTGCTCATTGCTCTGGACAGTACCTGCCTTGTGATATACAGTAATATATTTTATAGAGCAAAATACAATGCTCCCGTAGGCTATACACCTTGTGATCTTCTGACAAATCCACCTATGAAAATACCATTAATAATGCCTTGCATTTGGCGGTGTGATCACCTTTCCATGAACAGTATATACGAAATGCAAGTTGCCATTGGCATGTATGGCAAAGTGCAGGCATACGCATGCAACAGGTATGGATCACACAGAGCTGTCTGAAATCATGACCAAATAACACTCTCTCTTTATTTACTGTTCCTGCTTCAAAGTACCAGTTCAGTACCAAAAACGGTCTCAAACAACCTACATTAGGTTTCTTGTGCTTAGAGATATGCAGACGAATAATTCTCTCTTCAGTAGTTTCAACATATTTTCCCAAATGCTTTTAATAGCTTCTAACATGAACAACCTGCTACCACAACCATTTTTATTTGCTTACAAAAAGAACAGCTAGTACTTTGAGAAGGGCGTTTTAAACAAGTCTTTCCTAAGCCGAGTGAAAGAAGTTTTTACCTTCCACAGAGGCTTACGGCATGCAAAGAAGAGTTTGCTGTGGACCAGCTGGAGCACAGACATTGAAGGAGTCCAGTGAGGGACCTCTGCTAGATCCACATGATCTCAGTGAGTGTTGGAGAACAAGTACTTTAACAGCTTCACAGCAACCCAGTGCACACGCATATTTGGAGCCTCATGCCCCAAAACAGAAACTCCTTCCTCCTCAGTTAGAGTTCAATCTTTGGAAAAGATTTGTGAGATCTGCGCAGCTCAAAGGGAGCAGGAAGGAGTAATTTCTATCCCACTGAATGAGCTTCCTTGGGTGTTTCATAAGAGCATTATGTTACAAAATTTTATGGTTAAGTTTTATAACACAAATTCTTCGAGATATATAAAGATTCTGGGGGTTTTCGCATCAATTTTAGTCATTCAGCTGACTGCAAGAAGCATTGAAAATATGTAAAAATAATGTGATGAGCAAAGCGATGATCTATATTCTGCTCAGCTAATAAGACTGAGTTCCAAGTAGGGCAAAACTGCCCTTGCTGGGACCCATGCCAATAAATTACAGAAAAAATCTGCTATATATGGGGAAACATCTTTTAGCCTATATCATTTTCAGTTGTGAAACGTTGTTCTTGCAACAAATTGAGACCCCCACCTGGAGTCCTGCGTCCAGCTCTGGAGCTCTCAGCACAAGAAAGCCATGGACCTGTTGGAGCGGGTCCAGAGGAAGGCCACAAAAGTTATCAGAGGGCTGGAACACCTCTCCTGCGAGGAAAGTCTCAGGGCGTCGGGGCTGTTCAGCCTGGAGAAGAGAAGGCTCTGGGGACACCTTACAGCAGCCTTCTAGTACCTGAAGGAGGCCTACAAGAAAGCTGGAGAGAGACTTCTTACAAGAGCCTGTAGTGATAGGGCAAGGGGTAATGGCTTTAAACTGAAAGAGGGTAGGTTTAGATTAGATATAAGGAAGAAATTCTTTACTATGAGGGTGGTGAGGCACTGGCACAGGTTGCCCAGAGAAGCTGTGGCTGCCCCCTCCCTGGAAGTGTTCAAGGCCAGGTTGGACGGGGCTTTGAGCAACCTGGTCTAGTGGAAGGTGTCCCTGCCCATGGCATGGGGGTTGGAACTAGATGAGCTTTAAGGTTCTTTCCAACCCAAACCATTCTATGATTCTATGTCCACAATAACTCAGAAACTTGAAACACAAGGTGTCAGTCAGATCTATTCCATGTGTAATATGAATGACAATGTGAGATTGGATGTTTAGCACTACCAGATTCCTACTTTTTATGAAGCATGAGTACAGGATAGAAGTGATTGTGAGTGGCGTATCAGTTCAAAGCAGTGCTCAGTAACTGGCATCCTGCGAAGCAGCTGTTATGGTAATTCACTATCAGACGACGAAAAACTCATTGAAAGAACTTTCTATTCCTCCTGACTGATGTGATTTCTTTAAATTAAAAAAAAAAAGACAGAGACAGTGAGAGGCATGTTTTCTAATCACAGAATTACTTTCTGTTCCAACCGCAGCTTCACATCAGTTAGCAATTTGAAACTCTAGACATGTTATTTCATCTCACTGCAGGGCACAACAGAGTTCAGATACTTATGACTATGAACAAACTGGTAAAGTTCTTTGGCTATTAATGCAGAAGAAAGAAAATCTCTGTGCAGGCACTATCTATTTGTTGGCAAGGGATAAAGAAAACTAATTGATTTTGTACTCTAAACCTTACTAATTATTTTAGACTGACACAAGTAGAAGTTTTAATGAACTTCTTGTATATCACTCGAAAGCTTTATTGTCGACTTGTGTGAATTCTGAAAAACTAAAGCAGATAATTATAATTAACTGAAAAAAAATCAAAATTCTATATGTTTTTAAATCTTCCAGGTCATTAAAAAACAAATGTGATATTTGTCAGAAGCCTGATACTAAGCCCACTGAAGTCAGTATGAGTCTTTCCATCAAATGCAGTGGACTTGGATCAGGTGCCTAGTGTAAAACATAGAAATCGGAAGGAAGATGATCAAATAATGTACTAGTCTGATCTAGGAAAATTCTTCTATAATATCCAGTATATTTTACTGCTAGTGAGAAGTCATCTCAGTTTTATCTCTCTGCTACACCACTTAATTATGTATGTTGCAAATCTTCAGGATTATACCTGAATACATCATGCAGCCACAAATTCTAGTTATCTTCCAGGCATTCAAGCAAATTAATTCCTTGCCTGGCCAGTTTGGATCTTAGCTGTTTTCTGCTTATTGCAGGATAGGAACAGATCAACTTTTCTGAAGTCAGTGCCTCAGTTCCTCATTGCTGTCTTCAGCCTTTTCTGCACACCAACTAGTCACAACCTGCTTCTTTGCCACTGCTCAGAAACTGGAGGTTATTGCACAACCCACTGTCTGTGACCTCCAACACACTGCTCAGTACCCTGAGATAACCAAATTGTCAGAAACAGCTGGAAGCTGTAGAGAAAGTGTCACAACTTCTGACGCTATAGTTGGCATTTCTAACACAGAAATGTGTTTTTGAGTCACTCGCACACCTAGAAGTTCACGAAACTTTCACATCACACATACAAAGCACCCCTACAGGATGATGTCTCATCCATCTATCTAGGCTATATGGAGCTGGATAATGCTTTTCCTTGAGCTCCAAGCAGAGCACCTCATCCTTTCACAATTCCTTTCTTCAGAAAGAGTGGAGTAGAGAGGGTCTAGCAACTCAAGGGTAAAAATTAGATTAACACGGAGATTGTCAAGATACATTCCTCTTTATAAAGGACTTGAAACTGTAGGAGTCTGCAGCAGCTCAGTGCAGACCCCCAGTGTGCTCTGTGGTTAGAAGTCATTGTCATGACGGTCTCCTTCACTGTGCAGAATCATTCTGGGGGACTGCTGATCTTCCTAACACTGCAGTCTTCCCAGGTCTGTTACAGGGTGCAGTCCTCTTCCGCGCTCTGTGCTTGGGATATGCTGACAAGAAGTCAGGTTAAATTGTGTATGTGCATGTGTGTGTGTGTACGCTTCCAGATTTGCACGATCCCTGATGCCTCTTGCAGCCTCCAGCCTGTGAGGGTGATTTGATTCATGCTTTGAATATCAAAAGCCCCTTCTGTCTCTTCCTGCATATTTTCCCTAGGAAATTTACACTCAGGCTGCCATTGCAAAACATTCTGTGCCACCTATGCATGTTCTTCCCTCTGCTAAGAATATGTTTAACTGGACAGATGTGATAACTTCTGCCTGCGGGGAAACTGAAGAGACAGCAGATCTGCAGGGAATTTGTCTTCTCTGCATGGCCCAGGCTCCAGGGTACACAGTGAAGGTATTGCAAGAAGCTGCATGCATGTCAGTGAGCATCAAGAGCAGGGCAGCTCCCCCGGGACCGGGAGCTGCAGGGGACCCCAGGGTGGGCAGGGCAGAGCCCCCTTCAGCTGGGGCCCATCCCACAGTACCTGAGTGAGGTGAGCACGACGGACCCTGAGATGGTGGCCAGTCCAACCGAGAGTGCAGATCGTAAAGCAATATCGTGGTGATGAGGTAGGTCCAAGATCCAACTGAGAAGTCAGTCTGCAGGTCAGTGTTAGGATCAGGACGGGTCAGGATCAGCAGACAGGGCAACAGGGATGAGGTAGGGCCAACGTCAAGCCAGGAAACCATCCTGTGGGTTGAGGTCGGCATCAAGGAGCATCATGGCCACAGGCCTGCATGTATATACATTGACGAGGTCCCCCTGAGCCTTCTCTTCTCCAGGTTGAACAGTCTCAGCTCTCTCAGCCTTTCTTCATATGTGAGCTGCTCCAATCGCTTCACCATCCTCATGGCCTTTCATTGGACTGTCTCCAGTATATCCATGTCTCTCTTATACTGGGGAGCCCAGAGCTGGACACAGCACTTCAGGTGCAGCTTCACAAGTGCTGAGTAGAGAGTGACAGCAGTGAAAACCAACAATGCGGCTGGAACTCAGCTTTCTTCTGTCCCAGGCTGCATGACTCAGTTCAGCACCTTCAGATTGTCTATTGCAATATAATTACAATATTACAGAAGTTGCCCATGTGTGTTGCACAACAGAGTGTCAGAAGCCTTAGCATGCCCTCAGCTTGTCCTACTGACACGTTCCTTCTTGTTCTCCTGACAAGTCTACTCTGAATATTAGGGCTTTCGTCTGAGTTGTCATGATTGCCTGAAGCTGAAAACACTGATGGTTCATTGTTGCTGACTCCAGAGCTAAATGAGCTTTTCCTGTAGTGTTTCTGGTTGAGTTAATATTATACCAATAAATTAAGCATAGGTTTTCACCTGTGAAATGACGTACTGATAGAACAGTTTTATTGTTTTTCAGTTTTAATTATCTGAATTTGCTTCGAATTTCTGAACATTTTACTGTATTATGAGCTAAATGCAAACATCCTGCTCTCAGAAGAGCTGTTTGCTAGAAATTTGGATGGATACTCAAATAGAAAGTTCATATTGTTCAATAGTATTATTAAAGGCTTTGAATCTAATTTCTGTAAACACCATTTTTAGTCAGGTAGTGGAAAGGGTGCTGTTAAAAGAAACTGGGGAATTCAGAGAGATACCAGCAGATGTCCATAAGCTGTGTGTGCTTGTAGATGAAGGGTCTTCACATAGCGTAACTGTGGAAGGACGCAGTCTCTAGCACTTATTCCCCCAAAATGAAATCACATCCTTGTTCTTCAGAAAATGAAAGCATGCAAAAACTAAAAAACAAAAGGCTCTGAAATCAGAGTGAGTTGCATGAGCATACTAATGAACATCCTCTCTAGAAAAGTGGCCTTGTCCCTCTGTGACATCCAGTAGCTCAAAGCAAAAACAGCAGATCCCAGTTTTCTTGGAAGTAGCTGGGAAGAAATAGACTAGGAAACCATCAAACTGGGCAGATATCAAGGGAAATGTTTTGTTTTCCCGTTTATTTAGCTACCATATATATTTTAAAAATATTATCTTTTCACCTCCACACTTGGATTTTCCATGAACTCTGCTTAATTTATCTTTTCTTTTTGCTATTTATCAAATGATCCATATTTCCTCGCTTTTCTAAAGAGATCTGCATTTTTAAGTGGTATGCTTGCAGACAAAAATACTGGCAGCATTTACTACATGCTTTACTGGTATGAGTTATAAACACACATCACACCATCTTCCTGGAGACAGAGCACCAAAGTCTCTCCAGGTGCAGCTGCTGGTACAGATGTGGTTATATTGGAACAGTACTGCCCTCTTTGGAAAAAGCGGTGTCTGGAATTAACTAAACAGCACCAGAGTATCTTTGAACTCCACTCCTTGCGAGCGCCTTCCTTCACGCATTACACCAGCAAACCTGCAGTGACAGCGGGCTCCTTGAGCAGGCTTGGCCCATGCAGGATGGGATTCATTGGTTTTTCCAGCAGCACTGGGCTCTGGGTGCTGTAACCTTTCTCCGATATCACGGTTCAGGAACAGCAAGCAGAGATGGAGGTGTAACTAAGCATGCAACGCTATTAATGAATCTCATCAAAAGGAGATCACAAAATCCTTGAGCTGCATAAATCTCTAGAGGCTATCTACAGCTAATTTTCTCAGCCGTGTTGTTTCTCCAAGCTCCCTGTAATAATCAGACAGCACTTACACCTTTTAAGCAACATATTGTGTAAATTGTAAGTGACACATAACCCTCCCAGCAAGCCAAGGAAAATGACAGCGTTAAATTCCCAGCAGCTATCAGAATACATTAACAATTTTAGAGTAAAATGACTTCTGAGAAGACAAATTTTAAATGAATAAACATGAATCTACAAGGTTGCAGCAGAGCATGGGATTCATCTGCTGCATTTTGCTTTGGTGTCACATAACTCCATCTGAAGCAAAGCAAAATCACCCTTGATTAGAAAGATACACACGGTTACAGCGAGTTAATCTCGACTCTGATCACAAATTTGTCAAAACTCAGCAGCTTTAGCTCAGAAAGGATTTATGTTGGACTGGAGCTGAAGAGCTTATCAGCCCCTGTCACAGAAAGCAGTCCTTGCAAACCACAGAGGGAGAGATGGAATAAGTGGGGCTACAGCTTCGGTCGACTTGGCTGTAGTATCCCTTCAGCTGCTGCTCCCTTCTGTGTCTGCACTCGTCGGTGTCATGGCACTGCCTTTCAGGCAACCAGCTTTGCTGCAATAACATGGTCTAGGTCATAAGCATCTGTCTGTTTGGGACTTGAGCTTGGCAAAGGAACAGCAGTAAATAACCTGGCAGCTACGCGACGGCGGCAGAGCTGGCCAGGCGGCCCCGAGCCAGAAGAGGAGCGGGCATGTGCAAAGCTCCAGCTGGGATGTGCTGGATCGCTCCTCTCTTTCCCCCTAGAGCTGGCAGTTGCCTCTGTGTCTCCCTCTGTTACCAGCATTGGTGGTTTGGGGAGTTCCACACCACACTGCAGAGGGGCCTACGACCGCTCGCTTTTGCTGCCAGGTGGATGGGAGCCCCAGGCTCCCTCCACCAGCGATGCGCTGCGCCGCGACCAGGTGCCATGCTGCCTGTGATGGCCTCCCAGCCATGCACCCAGCGCTTGAGGCTAAACCACGGGCTGCGCTCCCGCACGTGCACCCCAGGTATGGTCTAGGCAATCGCTGCAGAAGCCCCGAGGGTTGCTTTGGAAAGACCGTCGTTCTCGGCCACCTTTGGGCTGCAAGAAAAGTTGAATTTCAGGAGGGCACAGATGATGTTGAAGGCCAGCATCGGTCCCTTAGCCAGATACTCCCAGCCTGATGCCATGTCTCAAAGTTGCACACCTCCGAAGCCGTCCCTGTGGCTTTGGAGCAATGTGACACGTGAAACCTGCCGAACCAGCAGCTCTGGGCGAGGAGAGTTAGGCAGAAAAGGTTTCAGAGCTGCCAAAATTCAAGTGGCACAAAAGGCAGCAAGCATTCAGATAACACACAGAGAGCAGGTTGGAAGGCACTGGAAATCACTGTACAATCTACGAGGAGAGCAAAGGGCTTGTAAGCAGCACAGAAAAGTGGAAAGTGCCATGGCTGTTGGAATCAATGCAAACGGATCCCCTGGGAATGCATGTTTTCGTACAAAGAGCCAGATAAGAAGTGAAGTGATTGATTCTCTGTTCATGCAGATGACAAAACGCAGTCCTGGCAGTCTGCGCAGCTGACAGACAGACTAAGCAGACACCAAGGTCAGTTGCTGTGTAATTTGCATTCTTTTCAAAATAAGCATGGTGCAAAGCAGTGGATATTTGCACAAGTAGTGAAAAACTGCATATGACTTATTGGTGTAAGAAATACTCAAAGCTCAATTAGTTAAAATCTAGACAAAGAAAATAAGAGTATTAAATGCTCTCATTGAAAAAGAAGCTGCAAATACAGACTAAGCTGATTCCACAGAAAGCAATGCTGTAGAAAGAGAAACTCAGGTGTTCAAGTGGACACATAACTTGTTGCAACAGGAATGCAGGTTAGCCAGAGTTTTGAAGCAGATCTTCCCAAAATAAACTCTCCAACTGAGAGTACAAAGACTTTAAACTTGGAAAAGTCAGGTTTCATTAGAGTATAAACTCAAATTTTCAGCTTCTTCTGGAGAGAAAACCCATAGTCCGAAGTCAGGCTTAATAGAAATTAGAAAGTTTTCCTTCCCTCCATTCAGTATGTTTTTGCAGGGCAAGCCCCTGTTTGCAGTTTATTTGTTCATTAAATCAGTTCAGGGATTTTCTAAATTGCATATCCAAGCATATTCTCATTCTGTCACCAGTGAGACAGGCAACACCTGGAGTAGTAAATGGGGCAGGCATAGAAATCTCTGCTTCTAAAGCCAATTGGTATGGTACAGATCACATCTACAGATCAAAATGCTCTTCCATTCTAAGTAGGGTACCCATATCCAAACTGCCTAATCAGGAATGTTCCCTTAGTCTTTTGGTCCTGTGGCTCCTTGCATCTGCCATGTCCCTCACAGCCTCAGCCTCTGCAAGTCACTTGGGTCTTTCTCTCCCTGAGCATATCCCACTGCTCCCCATGGAGGGAGAAACCTCCCCCTTGATCCCCTCAGCCCAGACCCAGCTGCTCTCTCTTAGGGATATTTGAAATCTCCATTAAACCAGTTAGGGTGGTTTAACTACACATCTGAGTTTTTAAAAAGAGGATATGTAAATGGGGGTGGTGGTGGTGTGAAATCCAAGTTTATTTAGATTAAACCAGAGATATGCGCTTATCATTTCATAGCCCTCACTGTGGTTATAGAAAATGGGTCCGTCTCAGTGACAATATCATTGGTTATTAATCCTTGGAATACAGCAAATGGAAATGATCTGCATCAAATGTTGTAAGAGGGGTAGCAAATTTGGTACTGAGAAACGAATAGCAGTCATGAGACTTCAGATCATCAAAGGTAAAGCCAAAGACATGTTCATATACCGCTGAGTAGACCAATGTAAGCTTATCTAGCAGTTAATAGGCATTGATATCTGCAAAATGGGCAGTGTACATCCTTAACAGCATTCACTGCTGTTAATAGCTTGATGAAGAAAGAAATTCTTCAGACTCCCAACAACTCCAAAGATATACGAGGATCGTTATAAGGCCTATGAATATAAGGCATTTCACTGTGGGAACTGGAAAACCACTAACCAAGCAGTGAGAGACAGATGAATGCTTCTGAAAATGAAGAATGTTGGCTACATTCAGAGAGAAGGATGCACGGAAAATGATTTCATGATCAGCCAGCAAGTTTTTCCCCAGTAACTCTCAGGTAAACAAAGTTGCTATAGGATAAGAAGAAACACCGTCACATAGATGAAGGACTGATTAAAAGAGAAGAAATGCGGTCAAAACGAGCAGTCAATTTTCATAGTGAGGGGTGATTCTTAATGAAACTCCACAGGGATCTCTGCTGTGGCCTGTGCTGTTCAATAGCTTCTTAAACAATCTTGAGAAGATCATGAATAGGAAAATGAAAGCATTTGCTGGTGATAAGCTTGCAGGTCAGTTAAGATGAAAGCTGACTGTGAAAAACTGCAGAAGGACCTTGTAGAATGCACAATAAAAATGGGCAGGTAAAACTCAGTAAAGCTACATGTAAAGGGATTTAAAAGGTTTTAAACCAACTTAGCTTTGCATGCAAAGTGATGGGCTCTGACCTGACTACTATCTCTTAGAAAGAAGATCTCACAGTTATAGTGGATATTATTAAAAAGTCATTTCCACACACAGTCTTGGTATAAATTAGGTGTCAATGGCTGCTAGCAACAGAGAACAAAGCAAAGCCACTGTGAAAGTCCTTCTGCATCCATATCTTTGTTATTGCAATTTGTGCTGCTCGACTCAACTCAAAATGTGAACAGACAAGATGCAGAGAGTAACAACATAGATGATCAAAGGATGACTGTAATTCCATATAAGAAAATGTCGAACACATGCAGATCCTTGTGCTTGGAGAAGAGATGACTGAAGAGGATATGGCAGGCCTCTTTAAGATCTCAAGTGGCAGAGAGGATGTGGCTGCACAGCAGCTGGATTTCCAACTGCAGAGCTGAAAATCTTGGGATGAATTCAGCAAAGAGAGCTTTGTGCTGAGGCTGAGCTGTGGAACTTACCTGGCAGCTCCTGGTTTATTTCCAGGCATATTCCACACAGAATCACTCTGCGTTTGCTCCTACCTCTCGCCTCAACACCTTGGCCAAGGATCCCTTACGTGTGCCCTGCGGACTCCAGCTGGCACAGACAGACAGCACAGGAAAGAACAGAAATATTCTGATATGCACCTATGACAAACCCAGCCTCCTGGTACAGGTGGTATCCGCTCCTTTCATTGCACTAAGCATTTCTCTAGATTTGGACTTTAAAGCTAACTGACCTGCTTACATAGCAATGAATGATCAAGGCAATCCCAAAGGGACCAATAAAACCCCAAAGCAGGCACCAAAGTACTTCTCACATTCATTGCCCTCTTGTCATTCCTTCTCTCATAAAGAACATGGGAAATATTGTCTTCTGTTTTCCTAGAGTGCTCCAAGTGTTATGGTAGGGTTCCACCCCAAACACATCCACCTCTCAGCTTGAGGGATGAAATCATCCACGTTTCCGTAGCAACAGTAAGCACTAGGAAACTCAGGGAATTCAGACGATGATGCCTTCTGAGGGCTTAGCACTTAGCTTGAGAGTAAGCATCTGAAACAAATTCCTTGTGTCAGAAAGATCTCAAATTCAGACCTTCAATCAGCAAACAGCAAGATAGCCAGCTCCCTGGCTACAAATTATTCTGGTGGTTTAGGTACAGCTCTGATAACCTTTAAACTACAATCTGTATGGAGGTGCACATTAGATCAATATCTGCTTTTTCTTATTAAAAACAAAAAAACAAACCAAAACCTATGATAAAGTACTGAAGAAAAATTAAATTAAATTTAGGTACAAGCTGGTATCCAAAAATCACAGCAGTTGGATCACACTTGATTTCACTGATAGCCAGAGGAACCTGGAAGAATCATTAAGAAAATCAGATATTCTTTAGAATGTCTGGAGAACATATGTGCCTGCATAAACAGAGTACATGCTGTCCGCTGAATTCCTAGTTGCTGTTATCAAATACTCTACTTACAGTTTTGCACTTGCTGGCCAAAAAAATTCATTGACTATCTATGCAACAGAAATCTTTGAAAATTAATATTATTCTTCTTGTCCTAATACCATTAAGAAGGTCACATCTATCCGATTTTTTAATTTGTACCACAGGGCTATGTTGGAGCATTATAGATCAGATGTAAAGACAAATGTACTGATCAAGACGGAGGCCAAATGGATTTTCTGTAAGCAATTGTATAAAGGTAATGAGGACTTCTCCACACAGAAGGGGTTTGTTTAACATTTTGGCTCAAGAATTCAGGAATGTTGGACTGGAAAGGACCTCCAGGGTCAGCTTCCGCAGCCAGAGGTAGCTACATCATATAATTCTTTAGAGGAATTTAACAAGCTGACACAAGACTGACACAATGAGGGGTCAGTTCAGGTACTTGTCTCACAGGCATTGAGAGCTATGTGACTGCCTAGTGTGTGGCCTCAGCTGCTGCAGCAGCAGGGCACAGATCTGCCGGGTCCGTGAGGATGTCCCAGATACTCTAAAGTATCTTCACTGGGATCAGATACCTGTGCTTAAGCAACTGTGTTGTGCACTTGAACGCAGGAGCCAGCCTCCAGGAGATTCCAAAAGACCCCCATAAGTTCCCATTTAGAGTCAGTGGAGCTCTAGACACTTGAGGCTATGGCATGGTTCAGCTGACCTTCACTAGGACTCGGTTTGTTTGCTGACAACGAGGTATCCAGCACTTTCTAAGACACCATACAACATCAGGTATGTTTCACGGGATTTGCAGTAAATTGTTGTCTTACTAGTGGCTAGGTGAGATAGCCTACAGCACCTCAGATAGCTGTAGATCATTTTGGGCAACTAAGTTGAGTCCTACATGTCTATTTTAGGGTGAGCTAAGCAGCTCTCTAGGTGCTGTTGACTATAATGAGGGCTTAAAAACCTGTTACCTGTGTAAACACCTATATGTAGATAGCTAAATTAGGTATCATTATTTCACACTGAACCTTGCCCCAGGTTTCAGTACCTTCAGAGATCTGCTGTTCCCATCCATCATTAAGACCCCCTCTCTATATTAGAGTTCCCCATCAGATCCATCTCCTTTTTCTCATTCCTCTCCACTCACTGTTTTTCATTATTGGTCCCTAGTTCCTCTCTCTCCTCTCTTCTTCAAATCACAATCATAGGTTTTCTCTTTCTGTCTCTGAAACCAGTCTTGCTAACCTGCTTGTGTCCCTTTTCCCAAAGTCGAGCCAGTTTCTGTTCCCTCCGCATTCAAATAAGGCAGCTTCTCCACGCACTTTTCAGAAAAAGCACCCAGGGACCTTGTAAGGCTACAGGCAAGGCAGCCTGCCTCCGGCTTCCCATCACTGTCTGGGGGACTACGAGGGGAGAGAGGCAGGGCAGCTGCGCTGTTCAGTGTAGATGGAAACCGCAGAGATTTATGGAAGCCTGAACTGTGATTAACATTTAATGAGCAGGAGCGAATGGTGCAAGTTTAATGAAGTTTGGACACATGTTAATGGGAAAGCGAAAAGTTCACACCTCGCATAAAGGGAACCCCTTAGCAGATTTGACGCCTCTGTTTCAGAACGTAAAGGCACCAGGTTTTTTCAAAGAAAAGTAATCAGCTGTTGTTTGTACAAAATCTTTTTTTCCCCAGTGTTGTTGTCAAAGACACATTGTCTTAAATTGTCCAAAAGCACTCAACTCAAGGTGGTGCTACACAGTGATGAAAGCCAGGGTCTGGGCAGCTTGGCTAACTGACGGTGCTTCCAGTTCCTCCATCTAGCTCTGCAGCCTCTTTGCTACAATAACATTCAGCACCTTATGTTCCAGCCCTTACTAAAGTTGCAGTAGTCCCTATTTATGCAGCACTACATTGCTTCTCTCAACACTTCATGCTGTTCAAGTGGCTGCATTGCTGCTAACCGTCACAAACCCTTGGACTGTCCCCTTGAAGCTGCTCCTGCCAACCTGGGAGGAGATTGCTCTGCACAATGACATTTTCCTACTGGCACAAAACACCTTCAGCAGCAGTCAGGATGTGAAGTTTTTGAACCAGCTGTTTATTTGGAGAACCCATAAAATGAAAGGCACATTCATCTTTTCAGGGGCGAGGCATTCAATTCAAGGAAGATGAAAAGCTATATAATCCGCTGAGCATGGCTTTGAGGATATTTGTTCTCACGTCCACGTTTTCTTTTTTTTCTTTTTTAGCAGACACGGTGACGTTCGGTTGATGGTTGGACTTGATGATCTTAGAGGTCTTTTCCAACCTTAACGATTCTATGATTCTATGATTCTTTCAACATGTCATTTTTTCACAGAGTCAGGCTCTTTCATCAGTTTGCAGGTTCTGACTTCATGTTTCAGAGGTACTAAACTGCAGGTGCTATTTATGTAGTAACAGAATATCCTAACGTGACAGGACATTTGACAGAATATTGAAAACTGGTGCCTTTCCCCAGTATATCTAAGGAATACCCAAGGTAGCCCACACAGTTCAGCTCATTTGGACCGGTACAATGTCGTAGTACCATTGAAGTCAATGGTGTTATGTCAGCAGTGGCTGTGATTGGCTGTGATTCACAAACTGAAGCATAGGAAGTTCCGGCTGAACATGTGGAAGAACTTCTTCCCTCTGAGGGTGACGGAGCACTGGAACAGGCTGCCCAGAGAGGTTGTGGAGTCTCCTTCTCTGGAGATATTCAAGACCCGCCTGGACAAGGTCCTGTGCAGCCTT
>Ga0065711_1000466_pt1 | contig 65779 bp, 37 predicted proteins | sample Hoacrofraction12_FD_59098 | JGI IMG/M metagenome (GOLD analysis project Ga0065711, IMG submission 59098) | Hoatzin crop microbial communities from Cojedes, Venezuela - Epithelial fraction 12 v2 (version 2) | ecosystem: Host-associated > Birds > Digestive system > Esophagus > Crop | place... | reverse complement strand
GTCCCCTCACCATCCTTGTAGCCCTCCGCTGGACTCTCGCCAGTAGCTCTTCATCTTTCTTGAACTGGGGAGCCCAGAACTGGACACAGTACTCCAGATGAGGCCTCACCAGGGCAGTGTATTTACAAATATTTACAGATATTTACAAGCATTTACATTTTTATTTACAAATATTTATCATTATTACAGATATTTACAAATATTTACAGATATTTACAGACAGATATTTACAAATTTAGCTTTGCCCCCAAAACAAAGATACAAAGCTTATTACACAAAATAAGCATCCCAGCACTCAATGCAAGTACAGAGCAGTGGCACTGGTAAGCTATGAGAAGATTCTCAAGTTTGGCTCAATGGCCACAGTGAAAGCAAAGGTCACCATTCCCGTCAGTGCTCACTTGTGCTGTGGGCATCCAGGGACAGTCTGGGGCAGCTTAGCTGCAGTAACAGTGTCAAAGTAGCTTTTGCAACCCATTTGAAGAGGTATGGCATATACGCCTGAGCCGTGGTCTGCTGGAGCCTGTTTACAACTGATACCAAAATCAGCAAGTGAAACGCCATTGGGCATCTCCGCAAGATGCTGCTGTGATGTCCTGGCACAACTTCCACAGAAAAACAGTGGACGCCCAGCAGCATAGTGTCCTTTTGCTAAAAAGCAAGAATTTCTCAGTTTCCAAGAGTTGCATTAGGCTTCTATTCACTGTCAAGCAAGAGAGACAGGTTTCAAATTTACATGTGATTGAGTAGATTACCTGAGTGCTGCACTTATTTCCCTTGGCAAATGAAATGAAGAGAAATGTTAATGCTCCATAAGAACTGTGCCTGGCATAGCATACACTTCTCATCTGGCCATTGCTTATATCACACGCAACAGCAAATGGATTTGCTTTCATTAAAGTCCCAGCTTCAATATTTCTGTTGCTTTAGCAAGAGCTATTCTTCACAAGCTGGTCTGAAAAAATTAAACACATTTTTTTTCTGTTCTAGTTGACAGCTCTTCCTAACCTGAGTGACATCCACATTTTACATAACCCTTTCTCTGAACACTGCAGTGCTAGAGCATTTCCCAGGATTAAAACACCTTTGTCTTGTGCCTACCACTCTTATTGTTAGCGGGCAAGGTTTGTATGTGAGTTCAGGAGGCCAAGAAATCAAGGAGATGAGTCATGATCCCTGGCCATGCTGCTAAAATAGCTACTGAGAGCAAGACTGGACCAGTGTCCACATCTCAGTGCTATTGCTGGGGTGACGTGAACCAGCTAGGTTACACATGGTTCGGATACATGCTGCAACCATATCACCGTGTTGCAGTAGGAATAAACTTTCACAACAGCTATTTGACAGGGGAAAGAATATGATGAAAGGGCTGGGTGGGTCAGAGTTAAGATTACAGTAAATGGGCTGTAATGTCACAAGTGACAATAGCAGCCGTGAGATCAGTTACATACCATTAAGAGTGGTAACTTCTCATTTCCTCATTTTTTTCTGGGTCTGTGTCTAGCATGTGGCTGCCTGAACAAATCAACTTAATGGTGTTTCTCCATCTGTTGGGATATAGTGTGATAAGCTTGTATAATTTGTAAGTTAATTATTTACATATGCTCCTGAAATTGGAGGAAAAGAGAAAACTGTATGCAGGGAATCAGCAGGGATGGAGGAGTTCTGGGATGCGATGACTGCATTCACCTCTGATCTCCTTACAGCTCAGGGAGAGCTTAGTGGTTCCTAAGGATTTCCAGGACAATCATATGAGAGTGAAAGAACGGAACCCAAAACACAGTTGTCGGGTTCCCCACTAAGAGCAGTTAATGCAAAAGAGTCCTAAGGTCGGTTACTGAGTCCCTGCTGAAGCACGAGGCTTACAAGCCAGGCAGGAGGGAGGGGGAAGCCGCTGGCATCCCGTGCTCCTGGTCCCCCGCCACAGCTCTGTGGTCCCGGGGATCCTGCTCAGATAGATCCCAGGGGCCAAAAGCTCCCTCAGATAAAGGCGCTGCTGGCAAGGAGGCATTTCTCACTGGCAGTGGATATATTGAAATATCCATCCATTTCATTTTACATCATTTCTAAACACTGCACGTTCACAAGCCTGGTGGAGCACACAGAAGGATTTGGGCCACAGCACCTGTCCCCTGCAAACACTGAAAGTTTAAGAGCCTCGTGTGTCCAGACTGCTTTTAGTCATGGATTTTGTTTAAGTTTAGCGACAGCTAATGTCCAAGTTCAGGAGAGGCAGGAAACTTGTATGTCCCAGTTTTCTCCTTCATCACTTGCTGGTAGGCTCCAGGGGGATGACAAAGCTGGCTCGCTCACTTCCTCGCTCCACGGGTTGCATTCAATATGAAGGGGAATTTAAACAAGTTGTCAAAGCTGTTACTATTTGAGCTTTTACCAAAATAAAGTTTGTGTGAAATAAACAGGTTTCAATTTAAAAAAAAAAATTTCCCTAAAACTTCTATAATGTTTTATTAACTAATTTCACAACACCCCATCCTACACTATAAGCAGAATCTTTGAAGACCACACTGTGGTCAAGACAAGATGCATCTGGACCTGGCTACGCTGAGATGGTGCTGTCGCTTGCCAAAGAAGGGATGCATGGTATTATTGGAAATACATTCTCATAAGAATCCTGGCCTGTGGGAAAGAAAGAGAAAACTACACCAAATTAAAATTTCCACTACAACGGCTTGTCTCCATTTGAATTTTATTCTTTATTCCTAATGCAAATTTCCCACTGATACCCCTAAAACTCATCTGTAATTGACCAGAACAGACACATGTCAATATTTGCTGTAATTCACTTTCCATTTCTGGGAATGAGGGTGGTGGTTTTGACAAACAGACGATGCCGAGGAGACAATGCCGCAATGCTAGAGAGATTTTCTGCAGTTCTTAGACAGGAAATTCTTAGCAAGACAAGTAGCACCATCCTCTGGACATCAGCGGGAATCGAGCACGCAGCAAACAGGCTGGGTTCCTCAGGCAGTGCCAGATTCAGCTTTCACCTTCCGTGGAGTTCCCAGTCTCTGAAAACACTTGCCGGAGTTCAGCATGAGGTCTCCATTCTCACCGTGCTCAACAACCTCAGAGATTTAATTCAGTATAAAAGAAAAGCCACTGGAGCAACTGATTAAAGTTAGAAGGAAGAAGAAATCAGCTGAAGTGATAAAGCCAAGAAAAAGCTATATATATACCAGGGGGTAAGCAGAGCTCTTCTGAGAGCTGTTTTCTATACTGTTTCACAACCTGTAGATCACTATCATACTCTCCAGATTAACACTGAGTGTTCACTCAATTAACATTGGATGAAAGCGTAGCACAGAATTAATTTATTCTGAGATTTACTTTAAGGAAATTTTGACTACGCGTTAATATAGAAGCAAATCTTGGTGGTTTTATTCATTTTTCATTCAAGAATTTAGGACCTTGCAGAGAAAGAAATTCAAACACTGGGAAGACTTCTAGTTCAAAACTGTTCCTCTGTCAACAGATTTTCAAAGATCCCAATTTATTTTTCAGTTATTTTGATGTTTCTGTTTATTTCAAGTTTGTGCCAGGTTTGCATGCAACTGTGTAAGAACAAAATGAAAAACTAAAAGTTTATTTTAAAAAACAATGCTAAAAAGGAAAATCAATTCTTGACCAGGAATGGCTGTATTTTTAACTATGATGGAGAAAAAATAAGATTCAAATCATCACCCTAATTGGAAAAATCAGTGAGAAGGTCCTGGGAGTAGTTTATTAGAGAGTTGATAATTCCTTCTTGTCACAATGCTGTCTCTAAAGACTGCTTTCTAAATGATGTAACCTACTTAAATGACAGACTTTGAGGCCTGATACCACTTGTTGAAAATACAGAAGCAGAATTCATGGAAGAGGTGAAATTCACAGCTCTGCAATACACAAGAATGCTGCATAATATGTAGGCATTACGTCAGGGGATTCCCACAAACCTCAGTTTGTGAAATCCCAGTGTTTATTTTGTAGCTGCTGCAAAACAAAACACCTTTTGAATACGCAGGGATAGTGATCACCCTAGGTCAGATGGGACTGGGAAATTGTTCTGATAGGTTTTCAGACAGTGTCCTGGAAGGAAGACCATTTGGAGTTTCAAGCAGAAAAGCAAAGATCTTGTTACTTGCAATATAGAGCAGAAAGGAAATATAGCATTTAGTTTTCCTAACTACACTGCCTGTGCTAACAGCTGAATGGGGATTAGATATCAGACTGACAGTATGGTGTCTTCCTCAGTTTGAGAAGATCAGATCCAAGCAATAATATCGTCCTTATTGAGAAATATAAAAGTATTTCACACCAACAACTGCAGTCTATTCTGGGAAGCGTCCTTGTGGATGCTGAGGGTCTCCAGCATTGGTGATATCAGTGAGGAAAAAAGATTCTCAGCTGGGCTGGTTCAAGGAGACAGCGCTTGGCTTTTGCTCCCAAGCAGCTCTCAGCATTGCTGATGACTTTTGCTCCCCCATCAGTAGCTCCTATAGACACGTCCAGCACAGATCAGGCCTGGGATTGGGGATGATTGCTTATAAACTTACCTGGGTCTTTGTGTAATGGTAATAATTTATTATAGTAACAGATTGGACTGTTTGCACCAGACTTGCAGTATTTTTATGTAGCAACACATATCAGCTTTAGAAAAAAGACAAAAGCTCGTATTCACCGATCCAAAGGCATTTTGCCCAAGTTTGAACTCACTCAAGGCATCGCAACTGGGAGCAGAGCAGAAAGCGCCACAACCCTGGCCTCTTGCCAGCTCCCTGCCCAGCGCCGATAGCACAGGCTGCTGCCGCTGCTGACAGAAACTCTGAACTGGTTCAAGCCTGTGTTTCTTGGCTTGGGGAAAAACTTTTTGCAGCACAGGTTAGGAAAGCTGAAGGTGAGGATCCACAGATGACTGCAAACTACCTGGGCCTTGCATGGAAAAACGAGCAGTTGCTTGTTTCTGCTATTCCTGTTGGGTGATTGTGCTCGATCAGAAGTGAGCACATGTACATGTGTATACATACCGAGATATACTGTACCTTCCTCTCACCAAAGGAGAAGACAGATGGCCCTATCAGCCTCCAGACACTCTCCTGCCCAAGTGATGCTGCCCCTCTCTTGATATTGGATGAAGATCCACTGGTCCATTCTGATCATTTGCTGTGCTCCAATCCCATTCCCAAGCGATCTGCTTCAGAGGTGCATTCCTTATATCCAACACTGTATCAGAACAGAAATGCATGTTTTCCTCCATCTCCAAGTAATCTTCCCATAACACCCATCCATTCCTTGCAGATAAGTTCCTTAAATGGAAACCAACTCAGAGTGTGATCATTTCTTCATGCAATCAGCCTAAAAATAAAAATCTAAAGGCAAGGGATTTTGAATGATATGTGGTACAATGATTGTAATTATCAGATCTAAAGAAACTGAAAATACAAGGATTTGAGCTGAGCAGTAGCTTCGGGAGGGATGAATGTACTTATCACAAAGCTGAAAATCAAACAGATACTCCTGTCTTACCTTCTCTGCTCAAGGTGCAGAAAGTGTGACAAATGCCCAATAATATAATCATATAATACTTCTGTGTTGTTCTGCTATTGATGTCGAACTCTTATGTACTGCTACATGCTTATAGCTGAATTTGTTCTGCTGAAGTTAAAAAAGCAGCCTGCCCACGTCCATTTCTTCAATGTTACTGTTGTTCAGCCTTCCTTTACAACAGTTTCCTAAAATCTATCTAATGGCTTGGTGGCTTATTTGAAAAATACAGACTTTACTTTAATCACCTATTCTTCCTGTAATTTTTTGGCCACTGGAAGTGGGATCGCAACTTCAAGGGCATGTGAGTTTGGGAAGATAATCATCCTTAACTCCTGCTGGAAAACTTCGGCCTCAAGCTTCATGTCTTATTACATACTGAGATGTGAGAAAATATGATATGACCTGGGGGGATGAGGGGCTCACTCATGGTTTTTTCTCTTTGAATGATGCACTTCGGAGTTCTTTGGTGCACAGTTCACACACAGCTCAAGGACCCAGCAGCTTTTAGCTGGGATGCAGTAGGAAGAAGACACACAAAATCATCTCTCCCACGGCCCAGTCAAACCAGAATTCTCCAGGTGACACATCACTCTGCTCCAGCCTCTTGTTGTAGCAGCAGAATTGCACTGAAATAGAAAACCAGCTGGAAATCCAGTGGTCTCAGACATCCTAAAAAAGTTCCCAGTAATTTCTGTTCTTGACTCTAGCTGAAATAAGCTGCGAATATTTCTGAGTACTCTTCTAAATGCCTACGGTTTCAGCATGTGGTAGTAATCATTACAAACTACAGGGATGGTGCTTGAATAACTTGTACTAAGAAGAGAGCAGAGAGTGAATCAGATGCTCACCTTGGTCCTGGAAAGGACCACTGAGATGGACCTGCTTCTGCAGAGTCCCAAGGTTCAGAACACTCCATAGCCAAAAGCCCTGATTCCTTCTTCTTCGCAAAAGCAGTCTGTAGCAGCTCTGCCTTCACAGCTCCGCTATTGGTTCAGCGCTGACCTGGATGGAGCTGGAGGAGGACCAGGCAGAAGCAGCTGTGGGGGATGCGGAGCTGATGATGGACCATCAGGCCTTTGATCCTATAGGATGGCTGCTTCCCCAAGGAAGGTGTTATGTGGTTTCTGTTCTCCCATCACAAACCTCACCTTAACATCTACCTAAGGAATCACAGCATCTGAATTCCCCAAAGCGACCCCAGTACTCGCTTCTTCCTCTAGAATTCTGAGCCATTTAGAGCCGATTTCCATCTCCAAAACAGCAGTTTGAATTTCCCTGGTTTTAGGATGCTGTATCTACTGGCCATTGGGCAAAAAGTTCCAAATATCATGATTCTTCCCTTGCATTTACTGCACAGTTACAGTGAAATGAAATTTGTAATTGCCAAGTCTTGGTTTCCTCTTCTTTGCAGCCTGCCCAGGTAGTTATCCACGACTTTGGTTTTTTGTTACTTTTGCAGCCACAGAACTCTAGGTGATGCTAATACAGTTGCTGTGGTGCAAGTAAAGACTGAGTTTTGCTCATCCTAGAAAAATTCTGTAGCTTCATATCGTGACCTTTTGCAAATCCTTTCCTCTGTGCTGCTCTGTTGAAATAGATCTAGTTCCAAATGTACGGCATTTGAAAACCAAAAACTTTACATATGCTGTAATTACGCTTATTTTGTCAAGGTCTGTGCTATTCTTTGAAATGCTTGCAGTAGGCCCCAATCCAGCATATCCTGTAAGGCAGCACCAATTTCTAAGGAAACAGATTAATGTGCTAAATATATTTGCTTACTACTCTGCACAGGCACATTAGTCAAATATTCAGCTATGAACCATCCTAGTATTTTCCATGAGCTATTCAGAGCAGACCTTTATTATGGCTCCCACTGGAGATGTTTTGGTGCATGCAGTACATCAGCCTGATGCACCCAGTAAGGAGAAAGGGAGTCCCATAGTGGGCACTGGCCAAAAAAATGGATCCTTGTAATTTTGCCAGGCTACTCCAACCAGCCACCTTCTCCCTCTCATTAACAAGAAGATGACAAGGATTTATCTGTTCACCAACTATAGGTCAGAATTCCTTTGAAATGTCTGGGGAAGAAGAAGTCGTTAATACTTTCCTTAACTTCTTTCCATAAGCCTTTGTGTTAATACTCTCCTGCTAGTTTTTATTTGTCAGGTCCCTTAAGGCTCTTTCTATATGCATCTAATCACAGCTTAAACACAAAGTTTTCGCATTTACCAGTAATATTGGTAATTCTCTTCTTGTAAGTACTAGAAGCATTGTGTCCTTTGACATTTCAGTGATGCGTTAACCTGAAGTCTGAAATATAAGTGCGAGCTGAGAACTGATTTTGCAACAGAGAGTGGATTAACATTTTTCTTGGAAAAGTGGTTCAATATTTTAAAGTTCAGTTTCCAGCTTTCCCACTGGGCAGGCAAAATTTCACATGATTACACATCTTTGAGCGAGGAGAGTACTCCAACATGAACATTCCCTTACAGAAATGATTACTATAATGGCCAGGAAAGTCCTGTTTAAGTGAAATGGTTTCTATTATGTACGTGGCCTTAAGGTAACTGCTGCTTCTGCTAAGCAGAAAGCACCAAGCTAAACTGCACCATCCTTATTAAGCAGATCCATTAAAACCAAAGACTGCTAGCATATTGCTTCACTTCATATGAACACTATATGTTAAAAAAACAGGTCGTAAAAGTATAGGGTCAAAATTTTTTTAAAAGCCTATTTACACAAAAGGCAAACAGAGGATTTTCAGACTAACATCAGACTCCCACGGCAGAAGGCTACTCTTTCCCTGCACATCCCATGGATGAACTCTCACACTTTCAGGGAAGAGACCTAGCTCACCCTCCCTGAAATTCCCTCTGGAGGAATTTATTGCTCTCCACCGATTGCCTGGGACTCCTCTCTTAGAGACCCTTGAATTAGGTGTGGAAAGTTATACAGTGTCTCCTCCACTGCCGCCCCAAAATCATGCTCTGCTTCTTTCTTTCTAAAAAAAGAAAGAACAAAAACACAGATGTGGTTATAGTGCTGATGTGGTAACTACAGTCTGAGCTAACTTTTCTCATTAAAATCTTTAACTTGAGCAAACAATAAACCAGGTCTTCCAACACGTCATAAGAAACTGTGTTCTTCTGGATAAGTTGAACTCTCCTCTGCTTGAAAACTTCAACCCCAAAATAGTTCACTTTATTAAAATTGGTGAGTCAGGTTCACACTGTGATTTTAGCTATATGCTTTCCCCTAAATTAACGGCAAACCTTTCTCTGCAGTCACATATTTTTCAAAGCACTATTTCAAAGATAGGGATATGACTCGAGGGGGGTAGTTAATAGACCTGATGTGTTTGAAGAAGTTAATGAAAAGGAGCACATTACTTCTTTCACAGCAGCAGCCTCAGTACCACGAGTTGTTCTATAATCCCATATTGTCTGCACATGTGAGGCAGTAACTGCAAAGCAACGCTAAGAGAGGATCGGTTTTGCCCATATCTCAGTTCACCACTACCTATAAGCACATGTTTCAAAAGCTTTCTGAATCTGGGTCTCAATTACAAATTAAATAGTGTTGCGGGAGGATGAACAGGAGTTTGCAGCTTTCCATTTAAACAGCCTTTGCAGGTAGGATAATTCAGGCTCATTTTTCCCCAGTGCAGCTGCATGCAATTTTCAGTCAATAAGCTGAGCAAACGGCATCTGCTTGCAATAAAGCAACTGGCAACAGCCACAGCAACTGATAAAGCAGCAGAAACATGTCCTAGCAGGGACTGCCCTTTTCCACAAAAGCCTTTGGGGCCAGGCTTATGTAGGGAAGACCACATACACACAAGGGAGGCAACAAGTTCCCCGTAGCCACAGGGCTCCTGCTCCTCCCAGCAACACCAGCTTGGCAGCCAGCACCCTGGGGAAACAAGCACAAGGTGCAAGAGGTGGCAGCAACCTCTGCTCTTGGAGGAGTCAGGCACGGGTGATGACACCAGGCTGCTCTCTGCAGCTCTGGAGGGGAATGTTGCCTCCCCAGGGATGGCAACCCTTTGCAGCCCTGTCCCACCATGTACAGGATGCCTTTCTTCAACTCCTTTCCTTTCCCTTTGTCAATGACCACACCTCCTTTCCTCTTTTTTTATTCAGTTTCTCATATTTAATATGTTTCTTATAAGGGTCAGCAGTCCTAGAGCTCCCTTGCCATTAAATGAAAAACAAAAAGACAAATTAACCTGGCTCTTTTCTCATCTGGTTCCCACTCCCCCTCATTCTCCTCAGTTGTCTCGGTATGACCCCTCTAAGACAGTGAGACTTTGCTGTTTCACTGCTTTGGCACAGAAAAGGTCCAGATATTTCTCAGCAGCATTATGCAAATGAGCGAGTTGCAACCCAAGAACAGGGGTGCCTGGGTTCTGGTGCCCTGAACCTCTGGGCAACAAAGCACACAAACCTACGGTGAGACTGGTGTCTCCTTCTTGTGCCAACACAACATCAGGTGCTGACTCTTCCATCGCGCTTTCTCAGCCACTTGTGCTTGCGGTTAGGAGTCTTAATCAGCAAAGAGGATCCAGTCCAGAGCTTGGTTCCCAAGCAAAAGTCACAGCAAAGCTGGAAGAGGCAGGATCAGCCCCTTGGGAGTTTCAAAAACAGTGCCCTTCATTAACTTCTCAGTGGCTGTGGTTTTTAGAGGAGAAAAATCATCTCTTTCAACATCACAATGAAAAAAATAGTGAAATACATAGACTTTGAAGTGGTGGGGAAGTACCATTACCCACTCACAGCTGGCAGTCTGGCGTTCATTACATGTGATAGGGAGGCTGCATGCGGCAACGTGTGTAAGGACACATTTCCCACAGAGAGCAGGAGAGGCACATGCTTCACACTCACACGCCATGCAAGCGCCTTTTCACACAAGCCAGCTGGCTGGCGCTTACTGTCCCCTGCTCTGGGGACCCAGAGGGCTCGTCCCGCTTTGGTCTTTCTTCTTCCTGGGGCATCTCGATGCTGGCCAAAAGTTTATCATGCAGGCTTGTGGGTTGTTATCCAGCCTTGCCTTTCTCCATTCAGCCTCTTAGAGCAAACTTTTGCTTCTGCTAGCTTTCATTGCCATAAGTTTGTTATAATTTCTGCAGTACAGGCAGGACTCCTTGAAATGCCAAGCTGGTATTCAAAAGTTAAGAGCTGGGCCAGCTCTAACAAAAAAAAATTATATTTAGATTGTCTAAGAAATTCTGGTACCTACTAATTGATCACAGAATATTGGTTGAGCAGATGATGAACAGTAGCACTAAAGCAAAGGTTTTATCTTTATCATTGCATTTCCTGGTTAGTTGGAGTTTATTTTCTCCCTTAGAGACTGTGTCAGTGTTGTTTACATTGGATACCATCGTTAGCTTGCACGGCCTGTTACCAAAGACATTCATGAGGATATAGTCACTCAAAGATATATTACAAAGATATTTCACAAAGAAATATCACAAAGACAGAGAAGACTATGACTGGGGCTTGACACCCTAGACTATTCTCCCCTTTTCTTGGCTCTGTGGATTATTTGTTTCCCTGCTACAACCCTAGCAGCAGACTCACCTTGTCTTCAGAACCCTGAACAGTCATGAACCTACATAACTGGGGATCACTTAGTTCACTTGAAAAATTCCACATCAGACGGCACACACTAGAGACATGAGGGATTATCTCCTGTGTTACATCAGGTGGCATTAAGGACAGCAAAATCATCACATTCCCACAGGGTTCCCTGCTGGAGCAGATGCAGGGAGGAGGATTAACATGCTTCCTATCTTCCCCAAAACTACACCCGTCTAAACCCTGTTTATTCTCCTGTCATCCTCTGCCAGCCCCCACCAAGCCTCCCCACCTGCCTGTGCAGAGATCTGACGGCTGTGGGATCTCAGGGGGTTGTGGGGAAGCAATTACGAATGGATTTTGGATCCTGGATGAAAGAGTTTAACAACTGTTCCAACCTTTCTGAGGGAAACACCGAGAAGCCAGATCCTAATCTCCCAATCCTGCCCTGACAGTGTGGTCTTACGCCAGTCACTGCCATCCATGCGTTCAGATTTCTGATGCACCAAACAAAGCCTGATAATGCTCATTTGCCTACAGAAGTGTGGGGATGCACAGTGGATTAATTAGTACTTGCACAGCACTCTGAGAACAAAGAAGCCTTATACTATTAAATACCTCCAAGGCAAAGTCACCTCAGAGTTCAGGGATGGATTTTGTCTACTGTTCCCAAGTATTACTTTTCACCAAAATAATAGTGATTTCAGCCTTCCCCAAGTTCAGAATTTGTTGGGCACTGATTCCATGAAACAGGTTTTAGAACCACTTTTGACCTTCTTCCATGAAAGCAGAAAGATTGAATACACACATTTACCAGTTAACAAGGACCCTTCCAGCAATGCTCTTCTTACAGAACTGTTCATGTTAATTACTATATTATCTGTTTTACATGGTCTAATTGTCTCCCAATGGCATACTGTGGAAAAAATGCAATTTTTCTAGAAAAAAACTTCACAAGTATTTTTTTTTCCCCTCGTTAAAACAGAAAGAATTTTAGCAAACTGTACTTTCTCTGCTTTGCTAGGATTCAGGCAGAATCTGAGCTCCCCCTGCTGTTTGCAAAAAAAATGACGTATGGCTGAGATAAACGAATTCTGAATCTTGAGTTTCTCTGGCCAAGGGCAGGCCCTGGGGATCCCACTTTTTGGCTCAGGCTGCCACATGGAAAGAAATAAGTAGCTAGATTTTAGTCAAAGCCTGTTCTTGCAGTCCGACCTTCGAATATGGAAAGTATTACTTTCAGAAGGAGGGAAGATAGCCGTACGAAAAAACAGCTATTTGATGTATGAGTCAGAAGAGGAGAACATTTACGCAAGCCGAAAAAGGTGTTGACTTTAAACCATCCTCTAATCTGCAGCCAGAAGTGGATCCAGCCCTTTTATAGTAGGCAATATTCCCAGCAACTCTCCTAGGACCAGAGCCGAGGCTGTGTGACGCTGGAATTACTACGTCCTGCGTGCGAGCAGTAAGTCTGCCCATGGAAAGATATGCTTTACACATGTGAAAATACTCTGAGCGGAGGTAGTCGGAAAAAAGCTGAGTCTCCCTGCCAGAACAGCTCTAAGTCAACAGGGCGCAGGCCTACACTAGGTATATCAACAATTTGGGGATGCTCACCTTGACAGAAGTGAACAGAGTCCAGTTATCACAAGCCAAGGGTTTCAAGCCCCATAATTAAAACGCCTCTGGCACCTCAGTGTGTGGTATGAATTCCCCTTAGATTAACTAGTCATTGCCCTCAGTCTTTTAATTCGCTCATCAAAGAGGCAGACATCTCTGAACTGCTCTCCAGAGGAGGCTAAATTAAATGTTCTGAATCACCCTCTGGAAGAGCCCCTCGTGCTGCCCAGATGGGGAGAGCACGGCAGTTCCCAGGCCAGCTGAGACACACCGGTGCCTTCAGCACCAGTCCTTGATCTCCCCACCTCATTCGGTGCTTTTGAAAAATAATATCTTGTACTGATGTTAATCCCAAGGGGGGAAGAAAAAGAAAAAAAGAAAAATAAAGGAAAGTTCTAATAGTAATGATTTCCAAATGCTAAGATATTTTCCTGTTTTTCTGGTTGTATGTCAGGTCTCATTAAGTTGTGTTAATGAATTTGTTCCAGGCAAGTTTTGGCATAGTTGTTTTTTGTGGTTTTGCCTAACAACACATGTGAAAGGTCTGGCCTGTTTTCAAGCTAGTTTAACAATCAGAAGAGCTGGGTGCGAATATGCAAGGAGAAAGAGCTTACAGTTTGAGATTCAATATTTGCTCTATAACAGTAAGAAAAAAAAATTAAAGCACTGTTCTGCACTTTGGTTTGTTTCTCTATCACAGCACAGTGATGCATGACTCTCTTAAGGGGGATTTGGTATGGTTTTGTCTGCATTTGGGTTCCAATTCGAAGAGCAGCAATCCGAAGCTACCTAACATAAATCCTGCTGCGCTGTTGATGCAGAAAGTGCTTACACCAACACAGCCATCTTGGCAGAGACTTGTCATTCCTCGAAAGTTTTAGTAGATTAGACACATCTTTGTGATATGAGCAGAAAGGTCACACAGCACTTGTTTTCTTTGGAAAAAATCCCCAGCTTCCAAGTATATACGGCAGGAAAGGAGCCGGGTACAAACGGCAAACGGAGATATCTGAATCGATGAGGGCTGCCAAAGCAACAGCTTGACACCGTCGGTATTCTTGAGATCTCACCCTGGCTACCCCGGCCACTGCATTCCTGGAATATCAGCATCAGTTTCTGAAGACAATAATGTTAGTGACGCTGAGGAAAAAAAAAACTCCAACTCTTAAATTTTGTCTACTGCAATAGAGATATTCTGCAAGAGAAATTGAAATCTGTAACAGCATCTGGATGGTAACAGAGGGAGTGAGTCAGCCACGCACTGCTACTGCTTGCTTTGTTTATGTTTCCCCTACTACTTTGAGTCTCTCCACTACTCATTTTTATTTTTTTTACAGCATCAGAGTTGCAAATAACGAGAGCTGTTACAAAAACAAGGTCAATGCCCCACTGAATGTAGAGTTTCGCAAATCTGTCTGTGCAGCTGAACTCTGTTCTGCAGTCCTCCTAATTAAATGAACTGTGAGAGCCCAAAACAACTGCCAGATCACAATATTCATGGGAAAGGTTTGCTAGATATTTATGTCTTCCTAAGGAGTCAGGAATCATCATTCAACTACTATGTGCACCATCAGAATTCAAAATAATTTAGAGATGCAAAGGTTTCCAATTCTCTTTAAGCAGTCAGATACACAACAGGTGCTGTGTGGGACACCCTGCTAATACTGAAAAGCTAAACGAAAGCTGTACCACTGAAGAGCCGTGTTTGACAGGCCTGTACTACCATCACTGATAGCTAGCAGCCACTCTGATCCTAGAGAACTGTCTCCTCAGGACAAGTTCCTGAGGAGTATTTCTTTGCTCCACGGTTGTTCAAGTGACAAACTCCGGGTGAAATAGGAAGCAGAAGTTTATCCCTACCACTGTGTTTCTACCTGCTCTCTAACTACCCCCTTATATACCACTACCGCAGATCTCTCCTGCTCCAACAAGTATTTCTCAAATCAATTTAGCAGTATCACTGTATTAACAGCTATCAAAATCCTTTGGTTTTACCATCAGGTAAAGAGCATCTTTCCATCCCTGCTCCTTCCTCCAGCACAATGGCAAACAACACTCGGTAGTTTTCTCTCACCACACCTTAATTCAAAACTAACAGGCTCCCTTCACCAGTTTTCCTACCCACCAACCTCAGCAGGCAGTAGAGGTGCTTAACCAAGTCCTAAGCATCCTGGCCACATTGCAGCATTATCACACACCTTTAACAGACCAATAAACACAGCTACACCACACGGCACACTGGCAGCACATAGAGGCACCAGGCAAAGCCTGTAGCATCTTTTAACATGAAGTTGTTTAACCTGCCCCAGAGCAACACCCGTGTCCTTTCCTTACACCCTTTGGGCAATTGCACCCAGGTTTCTGAAGAACTGACAGGGTAAACACAGCTGTGGACTTGGGCTCTCCTGAAGCCTCATTATTGCAATTCAATTGTTGCTGGCTTTCTTTCCTCCAAGTTTCCAAATTACCTCCAGCCTCTATGTTGTTATAAACTAATTAGGCTTTAATAAGTCAGAATAGGAGGCAGATTGGGATAATTAGGCCCTATGATTGATTACTGGGACTGCTGTGGAATATGGCAGGTGAAAGGCAATGAAGGAGAGAGTGGACATTTGCAGAGAGTGCAAAGGTTTAGGAAAAGAGACACCCAGACTAGGCCCGGCAAACACTAGTCTGGAGATAAACTCAGTCAATTTGCGGCAAAAACGCTCTAGCATAGACACATCCTTCTCTGGTTGGAAAGCAAAAGCCAAAGGCTTAAACGTCCAAGGTGTGGGCTCTCAGCATTTCAGCAACCGCGCTCATCTCTCCCCCTTGCCGAGGTGGCAGCTGGTGGGAAGCAATGATGGCACTGCTCTGTCCTCTGTATCAACCTGTTGCAGAGGCAGTGCAGGAACGAAGAAAAGCTCGAGCCCTCCTGGGCTTTCACTCCCTTGAGAGCTTCCAGTGAGGCTTTGAGTCAGCCAGAAATACCTGCCCCTGTGGCCCATCACACCAAGAGCTTGCAACCACCCAGCCAGAAGGTCTTTAGGCAACCACCCCAGAACAGAGCCGGCTCTGTTCTCGTGTACAGGCGTGAGTCATGCCCGCTGAATCTAGGTGTGCGATTTTATTTCCCACATGATAATAAAAGGGTAGTAACGCTCAGCTCGTTGGCTCATCACATCAGCATAGCAAAGGCTTTATTTAATAACCTAACCCAGCTCTGAACTACATCCAGATTTCAACCATTTGAAAATAAAAAGTTCTCCAAGCGGTTATGGATGAGTCAGTTTATCATGCAGCTTTAAGTGAATTTTGATAAAATGTTCAAAGAAAATTGCTGTCCCTGTGTGAGGCAACACTGAGTAATAGGGAAAGTTTTCAACAGACACAGCCATGTTTTGAAAAACACCCAAAGTGAGCAGATAAAACCAAAGAATTTCTTCCATCCTTTCTTCTTCCTATGTATCCTCAACATAGTAGAAGATTTTTAGAAACCTGTGAAAGTTAGTCATAGCCAGGCAGAAGATGACTGTGGTGCATCAAAGCTCTGGCTTCTCAAACCCTTGGGTAAGCCTGGATGGTAAAATTAAGAGAGGGAGAAATTACACCTTTCTCTGCTGGGACAAAAACAAAGTTTTGTTCCAGAATTAGAAAGTTTCGTTTGGTAACATTAAGATTAAGATCACTTAAATCTGCCAAGTTATCAGTCCCTTGACAAAAACATTGGAGAGAAACTCTTTTAAGATGTCAGCCCTGTAAATACACAGATTTATTAGCAAGCAGGTAGGCACTGACGAAAAAGAGCCTGTTTTCCAAGAGATTTCTCTGAAAAGTAGAGCAGCAGGGTGGGGCTGTTCGATAAGATGAACTCAGGACCCAGGATCCTATCACCTAACTTACACACTGCAGTAATCTACAGGACAAAGGTTTGCAAGGAAATATGGTTGCAATAGCCTACTCCTAGAAAACAGCTCTTACGTAAAGGTCTCTGGGGTCACAGCATTCAGCTAAGGCACAGGAAAGCTGCTGTCTATGCTTCATCAACCTGTATGGTTTTGGGCACATCACCAAATGCTACTTTCATTCTGGGTCCAGCACCCACATTAGAAATAATTGTAAGCTCAGTTCACAGTTCTGAACATGAACATCCCTGCTCAGTTGCCACATGAGCATCCCAGGTCATGACCCAACATCTTCTGACAAAACGCCAGGTTTTTGCGAGTTTGAGCAATTTCAGGCCTTGTTCAACCCTAAACCGAGAATCCAGGTGTTCAGCAACAGCTCATTCACACACAGGATCAGGCCCCTCAGGGAAAGCTGCAGCACCTGATGCTTTTCTTCCAAAGTAGCAGTCTAATGATTAACACCCTCAGCCGATAAGCAGGGAGCTGAAAGCTGAATTATTGCTTTTGCTAGCAGAAAGGAAAAGCCCTGTTTCTCCTCTACAAGGTTATACACTGAAACAGAAACACTTGCTTTCAAATAGAGGTATAAATGCAGTTCTAGCCCAATAGTTTGGGAGTTTGCCTGCAAGGAACAGGCTGGGTTTCAGTCTGGAGTCAGTTTTGCACAAAACCATTGCTGCTTTATGCCCTTTTTAAGCCAGCAAGTGTAGCATTGTTTTCTGCTCAGTGGCAAGAAAAGAAGGGTGCTGAGCCCACATAGCAGCCTGTATTGCCATACTGAGGACATTTTTTACTAAAGTGTTATTTGCAGATTTGAAAGACCTGAGGCTCAGGGGAGAACCACTGCTCCATAGGTGCTGGACTGGCACAAAGAGGCAGGTGGTACCCTCTGAGCCCTTCACTGAACAGAAAAATGAGAATCCCACTCAAAAATTAGAAGGTGTGTGCACTTCCCATCCACCCTCTTTCCTGCCCCTACCACCCTCCTCATCTTGAGACAAGGTTTTCTGAGGCATGAGTCTATAGGGAGGTGCTTAAATTAAGACTTCTGGGGCTGGGATCTACCACCCACCCCCATTCTCAGCTGCTCAGACTAATGAGCTGTAGGCAGGTAACTCCCTGCTTAATACACCAGCTTTTTGGGGTAATCAACTTTTCTTTGCCTCGGTCCTCATCTAGAGGGACAGCATAGCCATGAGGGGACTGTGTAAGAGGAAAAGTCCCCAGTAAGGAGATGCTATGGAGTCCCTTAGTAAGCCCCTTTTTACAACCCTTCTTATACACTGGAGACAGTGAGGCCTCTGGACTCTGATCTAGTCTCTCTTGTCACTTGACTTTTAGGTGTTTAAGCCCTTTTAATCCGCCTCTCATGAGGAGGTACAAAGCAGTGGGAGTGATTCGCGGTACTCTCAGGCCATTTCTGCAATGCCTGCTAAAAAAAGGCCCACATTTTCTCCGCGGGTTGTTACAACGCAAGCAGTGTGCTGCAGTAATTAATATCAGGCAGATATGAAGACAAAAAGGTTGTTTCTAGTTGTGAAGAAGGAGGTTTGGCTGAAGTTCTGCTAAGTCAGTTCCCACACTTGAGCTGAAAAGCAAATGCAAATGTTTCACAGTGCCCTGAGCAAATTTCAGTGAGTTCAAGCAGGGCCAGCAGCATGGATCCTCCAGGGAGCCTTCCTCCTCGGCTCCTTCTTGGTCTCCTCTCTGCTGTCTCCTCTTGCTCCAATGCAGGGGAGAGAAGAGGCACCGAGACCTTCCTCTTCTCCGTGGCCTACTGAAAATGCCTCCCTGCTTGTGAGGCGTGGAGAGGCAAGCGAAAGTGCAGACAAAAGCTTGAGCTTTTTTTCCTTGTGAGTAGGGATGTTTGTAATTATTAATCTCATAACAGTAGAGGTAAATATGATAACTGTATGACTCAGGCTGTGCCTGAAGTGTCATTCTCGGTTCCTATCCCAAGCCAAAGGGGAAGAAGGAAAAAAGCCTGTTATATTCATGTTCTCATTTCTCTCTGAGGTGAGTCACCCTACCAGTTAAATGCTATAAAATGACAAACAATGGTAAACAAGATAATATTAATGATACTGATGACTCAACCAAAATAAACACACATCAGTCACAGCTCAGCAGCCTGAAAGAACCTCATGAGAAGAAAAAACCTGCTCAAATCAAAGACGAGATGATGATTGCGAATCAGCTATTAATAAATATTTTTCTATGACAAAGCATTCCAAGCAGTATTTATATTTCATTATGCACAACATAAACCAAGCGACTGGAAACATTACTCACAGCAATTGTGGAAAAAAACTGTGAGAACTCTTCTTCATTTCTGTTAGGACAATATAATTGCCTCTTTTAAAAAGCAGCAAACTTGTCTTCATATAAAACCCTTTCGTCCTCTGCCCTGGAAAGTTAGGCTGCATTCCCAGATTTGCACCTTTTTTTGAACACTAAATCTGAGACATAGCCTGAGTGACTGGCGAGCAGATAGTCCCCAGCTCTCTATTTCAGCAAGAAACTGCAGCGCACATCTGGTTTGAAGGTACATTCCCAACGCATGGAGGCAAGCCTGCAGCAGCAAGAGTTTGACAGAATGGCTCTTCAGGTCCTGGGGAGACGACTGCAGGATTTCAGCCCTAGGAACTCCCAGTTTTCAGGGCAGAGCAGCCATCACGGGCTTTGACTGCATTGCTCTTACGGTTACAGATATTCCCCAAAGAAAGAACATGAGGAACAGTGGCAAGACACAACGGCAATGCTTTCAGCAGCAGCACATTCTCAGGATGCACTCACATACATGCCTGCGACCTCCCCATCGCTAGCGCTGGACTGAATAGACCCTGTTCTTCCTACATGTGCTTTCCTTACTGTATTTTCATTTTTCTTAAATTAATGACTCTCTCATTCATCTGATGGTATTTTTGTCCCTCAGTAGGGTCTGTTTCTATCTGGGAGAGTCCAAATTAAAAACAGTGAACCAAAATGAAGTCTAGATATTACAGGAACTGGTGTGTGGACTTTCACACAGGAGGCAGTCCTTTTTTCTGCTCTTGCAACAATCTCTCCTCATGATAAAGTCTGGAGATATAAATCCTGCCTTCCAGTATGTGGCTTTCACTGAAGTCACCAGCAGGTGTTTGCAGACAGAGGGTAGAATTTGCACATAGGGAAGGATCATTTGCAGTTTGCTTTTCAGAGCAGTTAAGCCTGATCTGTTGGAGATATGCATGTGAGTCATCTCACACTCACTTTCCTCCCCTTGTGAACAGTAGAGCAAACTTCAATCAACTAACCACATATCTGTTCTGCAGCATCTTTATGGCTTCATCCACAAATACTTCACAGTCAGCTTAGAGAGGGAGAACATTTGCACCAAAATACTGAACAATTTTAGGCCTGCTCTTGCAGAACCGGTGACAGACTTCCCTTCCAGATCACGTACCCCAGAGTGTTTTCATTTACCAGAATATAAATATCAAGTAAGTTTAATGTCTTTGAGTGTAAATCAGAAATAACTCAGAGGAAGGCACTAGAGGATTTTTTGTCATTACTAGTGGCATGTGCCATATATCACATAAACCACAAACTTCAAGGCGAAATTCTGTTCTCATCTAACATGATATAAATCCAGAGGAACTCAGCTCAGCACACCCAAGTCTCTCCAGTACTAAATTCACCCAGCTGTATTTGTGATTTAGCAGCTGCAACGCAAATGTCTCAGTGCTGAAAAGGCACTGAGGACACCGAGCAGCTCTGCAGTTAACCTTGAGGCTGGGCATCTGCATTGGGCTCCTGGCTCCGTCACAAGCTCTGTTCTCTGATTCCCCTGATCCCAAATCAGCTCTTCCTCTTGGAAATACAGGTTATTCCTTTCTTCCCAACTTCTCTCATTTATCAACTCTTCATAACAGGAACAGCCCCTTAGTAGGTGTTAAGAATCTCTGAATAGGTTGAAAAATGTACTGTGTTAAGCATGCTTTTATATTATAAATGCAAGTTAATCCCTGCATGGCATAAATGTGGCATTAAAAAATGTCAGTCTCCTTGCTTTGCTCAGCATTAATCAGCCTACTTCTACAAGCCTTTTAGCAAGAGGACTTTCAGGAGGTAAGTGTTATTGGCAATAGGACCTTGCAATAAAACTTTCCTTTGGAACTTCTGGATGCTTCCCCAGGCAATCAAAATAATTTCAATAGCACTGTGTGTGTCCCCAAATTCATATGAAAACAATTAGGTTCTGAGAAAGCATCTACACAGCTGAGCTGACAGTCCAAAGCAAAAGCAATGAGGAAATAGCTCCTCTAGCTGCTGCAAATGTCACATAAAACTATCAGTGAGTGCAGTCCCAAATACAGCTTTTTCCCCTTAAAAATAGGTTCTCCAAGTCAAGCTTTCAGACCAAGCATTTTGCCGTCATTTCTTTAATCTGCCTTGATTAGATTATTCTTAGCAAAAGGTCTGGGTTTCTGAATGCTCTGGATTTCATAGCTATTCATTAATGGATGCTAACTGACATTGCAGACAATAATCACAGCACAGGGAGATGATTAAGATTCCTGTGCCAGATGAAGCATTATTTTAGTGTTTGTGGGTGGGCAGGGGATGTGTATCTGTTTTTCTTTGGGAGCACATAAGAATTTGCAAAATAAAGAACTGAACATGGATGAAATAAGCTTGCTCAGGTGGTTCATCATACTGGGCTGGCACAAAAGTTACAAGAGACAAAGGCAGTCTCTGGGCTAGCCTGGAATACCATACTGTGAAACAAGTACGTTTAAGCAAGGATCTGCTCCTGCTGCTGCTCCCTGGCCTCAGCCCCTGGTCTTCATCTTGCCCGTTTTGATCTGCCTCTAAGGAGCCCTCTCCATCTCAGTAGTCCTTACTGAAGAGCAATGGATCGCCTTGCTTGCAATAGCCCAAATCTAGAGTAGTTCCTTGTAATCTCAATTTTTAGATTTAAAATACTTTCTCTGAGGCTGGAAGCAAGCCTGGCAAAGGGACACAGGGGAATAGACGGCATCTTACCTAAGGTTTGTTCATCACCCTCTCAAACAAGGCCAATTCCTCACTGACAAATGCTCATCGTTCCCTATCCCACAGTCGATTTATTTTCAAGAACAGACATAGGGAATATTTATCACCTAGAGAAGGAAATTTGGGGAATTACCAACAGAATAGAGCTGCCCCGAGGCGTGCTGGATTTTTGCCTGGGCAGTTCTCCTCGGAAGGAGCAGTGCGGACATCTCAGGGCTGCTTATGTAATTTGTTAAGCAAACTTGGCTGCGTACCGGAGTTGGTCAGGACATTTTCCACAAAGTGAGATTTCAAAACTCAAGAGTTCTTGTCAAGACATCAGGTTTTGAGAAAGTTTTTTTGCAAGAGAGTCATGTAATTTACATCCTGGTGGTTAGGACCGCATCCAGGAGGTGAAAGAGCCAGGTGAAACTCCTTTGTCTGCTCAGTTGAGCAAGAGCTGCAGAGAAATCTTTTGACCGAGAAGATGGATGAGGCTTAAACAAGAGACTCTCACACTCCAGGCACCCAGTGTCTTAAAGATAGGGAAGAAAAAACAAGTCTGAAACCTTGAAAATTACTGCAAAACAGAGTAGTCATCTTCTAAGTCAGTTCTGCATATGCAGCAGGCCTGAGTAAAGTGGTTTCATGCAGGGAACTGTAATTGAAAACAGTCATTGAAGTGGTAAACAAAACCAGAACACTAAATATTAATGTGCAATGAGTGACCATGTAGGTTTTCCTTCAATATTAAGGATTTAAACCCCACAGTGTATTTGCAATAACCCATTCTTGTTTTAAAAACATTTTGTTCCAGATAGCTCAAAACTCTGCTCCCTCCTGGCAGCGAGAACAATAGTTTTCTATTGGAAGCTAAGGATAACTTCTGCTAAGGTGAAAAATTTTGCAAATTTCAACCAAGTGGCTCACAGGCAAAGGGCACTGTAGCAAGAATAGTGGGTCAAAACCTTGATTTTTACACCTTGTTGGAAAAAGAGCACCTCCAACAACACAGAACCCAATAGCAACATGCTTGGGCATTGACTCTGCACTGAGTCAGAGGGAAGAATGCCATTTAGTGACTCACCAGCACCACTTATGCTGCATTGTATAGTGCTAAATAATCTAATCTGTCTATCTACTCGAGAGGCTTTAAAGAGTGCTAGTGTGCAATGTAAAGAGTTTTCATTGGCATACATGAAAGACATTAAGGACTGGATCGCACTCAATGGAAAGCTGCCATCATTTCCACTGGGAGAGGGACCAGAGCTTATACATGCAATGTGTAGAGTTTGGGAAAGCTCTTCGGGGAAAAAAAAAGAAAGAGACTCTTAAAATCAAAAGGCAATAGTTATCAAAGACCGCGGTTTCTGGACAAAGTTCTGTTCTCAGGTATTCTGCATTATCTGTGCATGCAGATCTCCCTTTGATGTCGCTGAGAAACCTGCTCACCAGGAGAGCACCGCGCTGAGAGCGAAGGCTCCTTTCGCGGAGGAGGGAGGGAAGGACAGCTCGTCCTGCAGCTGCCCGGACAGTCGCTGAGTTTCCTGGCACTTTCCTGTAGATGGCACTGCGAAATTTTTTAACAAAAGTGAATTTTGTGAACCCTGACAAAGTTCTCAATTATTTAGTAATCTTATCTGAATGGAAAAGCTAAACCGTGCAAGTCATTTCCCTGTCACAGCAGCATGCCTCACACAGACACAAAGGAGGCTATGCCTGATCCTGTATTCACTGAAAGTCTAAGGGAAAAAGAAATGTAAAGTCCTCACAAATGGTGCTGTGAGGGTACTGCAGATGCCAAGATGCTCCTTTTCCAGCAGAAGAACCATTTCTCCTTTTCTAACCCTACTGACAAATTCTGCTATTTGCAGCAAACCAGAACAGTCAATCGTGGATGGAGAAATCAAAGTGACAGTGGATAAAAAGTGCCGTCTGGAGGGCAGAGGATAGATCCCTCTGGGGACTGCGGACCCTGCATCAGCCCTGGGCACCCCATCTCAAACCCCTATGCAACAGAATCACACTGCACACAGCATACAGTGAATGAGGATACAAGAATTGCCCTTCAAAACACATCACCGTGCAAGAGGCTCAGCAATGGGCTAACACTAGGACAGTCCTGTGCAGGTCCAAGCATGGCTTAAAATGTCAGCAGCATATGCTGGTTTGCCTGCTAACCCTATCTACATAATATCTAATATGTAACCTGTCCTGTGAAGGTCAGAATACTTTTCTATTTTCAACTAGTGTAGGAAAATTCATAAGCTCTCAGAGTCTTGGAAAAAGTCTTTGTTTCAAGAGCACCATGTGACAGGAAATCCCACGTGTCAGACATTATGTTACAAAAACATCCTCCTCTTGCACCAATTAAGTACCTATCACCCTCAGTTTCACGGGTTCCTTCTGTCATCAGATATAAGGAACAGTAACTAGCAGGGACACATAAGCTTTTGGAACATCCTGCCCAGAAAACTTTGTTCCTGTCCAGGCTATCAGTTCAGAGAAGCTTCAGGTTTCCCCCCAGATACGCTGTTCTCCTTACTATGGGAGAGAAGCTTGTATCATGACTGCCCTCTGTGTACCTCTTTTTTTGTTAATGGGGGATCTCTCAAGCCAGCTCCTTCTGTCAGCACTGAAAGGAGAGAGAAAAAAAATCCCTCTCTTCCTCTACCGCAACTGCACTCATTTGACAGCGACTCAACCCAAGGACGCTTCTTGCCTTCCAAGGTGAAAGCTCTCAAAAAAGTGATGCTGATGTATCTTGTAAACTCCCAGTTTTTACTATCATCATGTGATTCAAGGATCTTGAGAAGAGGTTTGACTTATGAGAGATGGCAGCATTAGCAGCTCAAAAGTTCATTCATCCTCAAGAGCATATATATCAGCTGAAATGAGTTTCAAAGGACCGTTCACTTGAACTGATTTACAGGTACACCAGCAGACACAGAGACACTTCTTTCAATGACATAATTTTAATAGGCCAGGAGCTTTTTCACTGCTACAGCCAAGATCAGGCTATCTTTATTTTGCTTGTCACAAGGGAAGCTTTGCTTTGCATGCATTTAGCCTCAGGAACAGAGTTTCCTGACAGCATTGCCAAGAGCACATCATTTTTGCAACACTGGGAGAATGATGTGCTTCACTGGTCTTGACTGGAGTTCATAAATGCTTTTGCAGCCATCACGCAGAGGACCTGAGCCAAGCAGTCCGGTGCAGGTGTGCCAAGCAGGGGAGCCTGGCACTGCCCTTCTCTGTCCTGAGGCAGAAGGCAGCTGTGATGGGCTGCCAGTGCCTGCCAGCGCCAGGGCAGACCAGCCCAGCTCCACCTCCAAGAAGACATAGGTGCCTGTAAGGCTGCATGCACTGCCATGGCAGGGGACACTTCAGAGAAGTCTCTGTAGAAGGTGCAAAAAATGCTTTACATGGGTATAACATTTTTTTTTCCAGCCCCAGGGACCACAAACCACAAGCAGACCATGGAAGTGCTGCCCAGGCAGCTGACGGTGCGGTGCATCAGCTCACCAGCAAATCCCACTCCTAAAGCAGCAGTGGGAGCAATGCCCGTGCAGAGCAAGGCTGACGGTGACGTGATGCGAGAGAGTTCGCTGAGGGAAAGGGCAAATTGCATAATATTTCCCACCCCCTCAGTAAAGCCGGCACTTGATGGGGAAAAATGAGGTGGCAAGGTTTTGTTTTTCTTACGTGACGTTTTTTTCCCTCCGTTAGAAAGGGGAACTTTTCAGCCCCAGCATTTTCGCCTCCAAACTGAGTCTGTGGAACAAACTTTCAGCTGCTGACTCAAACAAACACCCAGTGCTTTCAGTGGGAGTTCTGTCCAAACTATGACTGCAGGATTTGGTCACCTCTCTATACAAAGTCATTTTAACTCATAAGATGCCTTCTTTCCTGTTCATGGAAGATGTTGCCAAAGCCCATGTTATTCTGCTGTTTCCTCAGAGCTCTTCCTTTAAGTCCATCCAGTTTTCTCTCTATCCCACGGGGGGGTGAGGGGGGGGGGAAGAGAGAAATGTGCATGTCTAAGCCAATTCCTCATTTAAATTTCTCAGAGAAGGGGGCTTAATTCTAGGAAACTCTAAGCATCACTAGGTAGGGACCATTTTTGTGGACTTTTTCTGTAACATCAAGCATTTTACTGAAATTTAACTAATAGTAGCTGTGGATCAAATCATCAGCCCTGTGAAGGATCCCATACCCCGCTGTCACATTAAACTCATGTTAAGCAAAATACAGACATGCCATAAATATTCTAATAGCAGACAGGCACATAGGCAAACTGAGTCCCAAACGCACTGGGCTCAGCCTGATCCAGCTGATCACAGAAATGCTTTACCCTGGAGCAGGGCTGGGGGGGGAGGGGTGTGAGGATGAAAGAATAATTTTTACTCTGGTTTGCCTCAGATGTTTCAGCACTGGGGTTGTTGTACAGCAAGACATAGACGGGTACTTGGATGGCAGACAGCCATGGCCCTCATCAGTAGCGCTGAGGTGAAAATTATCGTGCTATAATTCAAGCCCTGTCATGCCTCATTGCTTAATTATATAGTTCTGATTACAACGGAATCATTTTTCTATAGTATGTCCCAAGCTGACATCACTTTGATTAACAACTCGTTTATCTGATTACATAGTAACTCAATAACATTTTGAATTGGAAGGAAACCAGGAAGCCCTTTCATGCCCATTCAGCTTCCTAGCTAGCGTGCATATAAGTACCCTGTAATTTCATCTTCTTTATTTATAGCATGAACAATGCTTTAATGACCTGGAGAATGGAACAAGCAGTAAGGTACAGAGATTGAAGATAATAAAAAACCTAAAAGCCATGAGAGAGAGACAGACCCCACAGGGACCTGTAGCTGTCCTGCAGCTGGTGCCATCTTCAAGCTTATGTTCCTAATCATTTATTACAGAAGGGCTCAGAGGCCCCAGCTATGTCGTAGCCCTATTATGCTTAGCTCTGAGCAGGCCTCTAATTGAGGAGAGTCTGTTTCAAAGAACTCGCAGTCCCAGGCTTTGATTCAGCAAAGAACTGAGGCATTAAGTCTCTGACTTTAGGTTTCATTATCATACCTCCTCTTGCAACACTGACTCTTTCTTTTATGACTCCCGATGTTTCCCATAATATGGTGTAGTTCACATCTTCAAAGTGCTATAAAATATAAGTAAATTAAGCTTTAAAACTAACCCAGTGAGATCAGCAGACTGTTGTTTCAGAGGCAGAAACTGAGTCATAGAAATACGAAGTGACTTACCCGAGGCCCCATGGTAAATCATTGACAGTAAGTCAAACAGAGAAATGCTAGTTCCTAAATCTCTGTTAGCCCACCACACCTTGGTATTTATTCTTCATTCACCCAGTTGCTTTAGGTAACTTCCTGCATATGTCATGGGAATAGGAAGAGAAGACCACTGTCAATGACCTTATGGCCCTACCCATGATGGGATCCAAGGGAGGGAACTGTGAGACATAGCAACTGCCTTTCAGCAGAAAGGCTGCCTATCAGAAAGGGCTGATTGAGATCAGGGTTGAACAGAAGTGCGCTCGTTCCATCAGAATCCCTAGTGGGGGTCAGGGTGGCTGGTGTAGCCATTGCTTGGTCATTCCTGCTGCTTCACTTGAGCAGCACGCCAGGGAACAGGTATGCCCACGGCGGTGGCTGGCATCTACGTGCAATCCTGCAGGCTTTAATTTGCCCCATCTCTCCAGCAGCCCTCTCCCAAAGCCAAGGCATCAGCACCAGGGCTGTTTAAACAATTAGAAATCAAATATTCCAGAACTGTTTTTTAAATAAGATCTATGACAACTTTTTTTTCTTGTGTGGCAAAGCTGATTTTTCATTCCAGCTTGTTTAGAACAGTTTTTATAACAAAATCATGCTTTTCTACATTCCTCTCAACAGTTTTAGCTGATTAAAATAGCACTCCAGCTTGTAACATCCTCAGGAAAGGGATATGTCTGCTACACGTGTAAGGTGATGCTAACAGCTGCCTCACATATTGTCACAATATTGCCTCACAATTGTCAGCTCATGATTACTGCTTCTCTGACCCCTGAAATACAGCTCTATTGGATTTCCAAGGCATTTCCAAAGCCAGCGCATGGTGTACACATTCTTGTCTACTCTGCGCATAATTGGGCTCGAGGTATTTAATGAGTTAATAGCTGCAGGTTGCTCTGAGTTTCCAAGGTATAGCTATCTTCACTAAACCTCCAATCAAGCCCCTCATCACATCATATGCTGCACAAATGCATATGAAATATGCCTTTTGCTGCCAAAGTTCACAACCTGTGTGACAGATGCAATGCAGCAGGGGTGGCTATCTTGTCAGAAATTATCTTGGGAGTTCTCCAGTTGTTTCCCAGTCCAACGTCTGTTTATTGACCTCCGTGCAGTCAATCTGTGAATACTTCCCGTTTCTCTTCTTGACTACACAGGCATGGTATGCAGCCTTCTGCAAGAGCAAGATAATGTTCATCATGTGGATACTCTGTTTGCCTGGAAATGTCTTCCTAAATGCCAGTGGAAATGAAATGCTGTGTATACGTCCGTGGAAGATTGCAGCTGAACTAAACACAAAACGGCAGCTGCATGAAGCCTAGAGAAGCCTCTAACACATTTAGAGGGGCAGCAGAAGAAAAATCATTAGCATTTTACCATCAGCACTTTGAGAGTGCATGATGAAAGACACAAACCAGGACTTGATTAATTTTATTAACAAGTGGCAGGAAAAATAGACAAGAACAATTTCTAACCTGCTTCAAAGACACCAAGAGCGGATCCCCACCGCACAGCCCATTGCAGCAACAGTTACTTAGCTATCTCCACCACACAAAGCCGTCTGGCTTTGGTTTTTATCCACAGCCCAGCATTCATTATTTGAAAGGCTGGCAGACGTCTCAGGCCAAGACTTATCCAGCTCTGAGCAACTCTGGGCAGATTGGAGCGTGCTGTGAGAACCATTATTACAGATTTCTGGGTCCACAGGTCATGGGACAAATCCAAACCAGTCACCCATGAACCCCCTCTCTCTCCCCAAATTTGAGCAAATTTGCAGTATCCTGAAGCGCAGAACCCACTGCATTGACTCTAGACATGCTCTGCTTTCTAATGGGGAATAAAATACAAATCATGGCGAAAACATGATTGTGAAAACTGATTGCAGGACCCGTCCTGCTTCACTTCTAGCCCAAGGCGTCGATGCTAGGGGAAGACAGCTATAAACAAACTGCACATAATTATTCCATTATTACAGTACATGCCTACTGCGTGGGTGGGAATTCTTCTTTTCTATCTCTAGCATGTTTCCCTGCGTAGCTTCCTCTACCCCCTGTCATCTGTTCAATTAAGTAATATGACCAAAGGACATTACCTCAATGCATTCACAGGGGATACCAAAGCAATAGCAGGCAATGTTTGAGGAACTTTTAGACAGGTGTGTATTCATCTGATTTAAAATAATAATAATAATAATAATAATAATAATAATAATACTAATAACAACACTCCCACAACCTCTGGGTTCTTTACTGATTTTCTTTGCCTTTCCAGCTTTACCAGGTGTAAGTTATTTGCATTTTATGATTATTATTTGAAGAGTAATAATTAGGGAGGGTGTGAACATAGAAGCACACTGCATCTGTCTACTACCTTTGCCAAACTTCGAGTCTTCCTTGCATTCCAGGGTTAGGATTAGGGAATTAAGGAATCTTGTAATATGGTGCTGTGGAAATATGTATTTCTCAACCAGGGCCTGATTCTTTACCCATTCATATGGATGTAAATCAGAAGTAACTGCTCCAAATTAGTTGAATGCTACAGTGTTAGGATTGCAAGGAGTAGATGATTTCTTTCTTTCTTTTTCCAAAAAAAAAGAGAAATAGAATGAGAGCTTCCTTGTGGATAGTTTGCATTTGCATGTTTATTCCCACAAGCACAGAATTTTGTTTGTGTGGTTAAGGAAAAGGTGTATTAATTGGACAAGAAGCTATGTATGAAATGGTGACCAGCAGTCTCCCTAGAATATCCTAGGGAGATATTGCCAGATATTTGATTGCCCAGCTGAATGGCTTGGGCAATCACACTCGAATTTGATAGGTCTTACTCTTTCAGTTGAAAAATGGGCTGGAAAAACTCTTTGCAGAGAAAATGATCCCAACACATCCATGATCCCAGCCTGGGTGGGCCAAGCTAGCGCAGATATTGCAGTTTTGTCCCTCAAGAGTACCATTATTTGATCTGTACATCTTAATTAATAAATAGTCCTAAATGATACCTAGATCAGTAGTGTTCCTGTATGTTTCGTCACAGAGCTTGTGCTCTTCTTCCTTCATTTTGACTAACATCACACCTACTAGGATGGGTACTTCACCCTGCAGAGACAGCCTACATTATATTTGCCAACCTCTGGAGTAACATCTCATCAGTTTCTCATTTCTTCTACACTTTTTGGCCCATTAGAGACGCTGTCCAGTTTCCAATCTCTTGAATTTGCACTCAGCTTTCAGCTACTAGAGGACCATAAACTGATGCTATTCTACAATAGCAGGGACATGAGGCAACACCTTGGCTGGAACATCACTTCTCAGAACTGTTCATTTGTAGGGTAGGTGGGTCTTTAACTTCTCCATAATTCCTCTACCAACTCCCTTCTATTGCACCCTACATTTTATTAACTCCTCCTTATGGAGTAAAGGTTCATTACTTCAGCTCCAGCTCACTCCACATGGACTGTCCAACCTTCTGTTGTCATAGACCAGATGCTACCATTTAGAGCTGTGTGCTACAGAGGCATGATATTGTGCTGTCACAAGTAAATGATGGGCCATCCTTTCTGCACTACAAAGGACCATGCGAAGCAGAGGTCGATGGAAAGACAATGGTCTGTTTCCTTGAAGGGCAACAGTACACAGTATATTTCTATACACGCAAGGCAGCTTTCTTGTCCAAAAAGGAAGAAAAGAGGGCTCATGCATTTTCCTGTTCCCTCAAAATCTTTGCAATCAGAAGTTTTTGCCCATAAACGTATATAACACTTCTGAAGTAAACAAAAAGTTCAGGGTAATTCTTACTTATCTAGTCCAGAATAATTCTGGTTTGTCAAAAGAAATAGATCTCAGTACAGAGGAGACAGTTGTTGTGCCACGTGCAGAACTACTTTTCTCCATTCAAAGAGCATCATGTTACAATTAGCCCGTCAGGCTTTGAAGTACAGTTTTAGCCTTTACCTAGTGTTGTAGGAAAAAATTCTACAGCCTTTTAAACTTTAGTGAAGGGAATTATTTGTGTTCAGATTAGGACATTAAAATTTTTTCCTTTTGAGTTTTCTGGTACCAAGTAAGACATATTTATTATTTGCAAGGTGAACTGAAATAGTGGCAAGACTGGACAAAGAGGCTGTGACTCAAAGAAGGCCTACTTTCAGTATGGCTTCAGAAGGCATCTTGCTATCACGAAGATCTTCAAAAACCCAGCTCGGTTGACATCTAGAGCCACAGGCAACCAAGTTCATGCCAGAAGCAACCTGTGGCTTCTGACACCATTGAGATTTTCGATATTATCTTAACTAATGTCCAAATCCTGTCTGGGCAGGATTAAACCTAAATATTCTCCCACTTGTCTCCAGGGTCCCAAACCAATAGGTATATTCTAGGTATACTCTACACATGGGCACAACTTCATGGACAGGCCTCATACGTAAGACCACAGGTGAGAATACAATTTTATGTTTATCACAGTCCCATTTTAAGCTATGTCTAGGTGATTGCCCTTAGAATGGGAGATATCTACTTTTATTCCCTTTTCCAACAACTTAAAAGGCGGAAGCACTAGAAAACAGGTGTCTTGTCTCCCAAATGACAGATCTAACTCTGAGTATTTTGGTACCTGTGAGAAGACATGTGCCTTTCCTCAGCAAGGAAGGACTGTGCTAGCAAGTTCTAAGAACAGAAGAGGTCTTAATCACATACAGCCTGTATCAGGACTGTCCTGGAGGAAGGCACCCCATTTGAGGTGCCTAACTGTTGGGTTTTTCCTACAAGGCAAACAAGAGCTAAACTCTGCGCTAGAGGTGTAGCACTCCCCCGACTTTGCATGGGAAGGAGGTCTAAGTGCTTAACCCAGGGCTGGGGATGCCACGAGACAGCAGGGTGCCTGAAAGTTAGGCAATACAATGTCTATGATCACATAAGGAGTTAGCCCAAAGGGCCGCAGAGGTATTTCACAGAGAAATGAAACAGATTCTATGACCATTGCAACACTTGCCTTCAGAAACTGCAAAGTCAGATGATTTTGTGAGAAACTTGCTGGTGAGCACAAGCATTGGCATCTTGTGCTTTCTACTTACACATGCTTTGAAAATGTAACATCCTCATCACTAGGCTGAAAATGTCGTAAATACTTTACCCTTTTCCCCTACTGCTAATGAAACTACTTTGCTTGCTAGAGAAAACCCTCTCTCAAGAACCTCTATTGGTAAAGCCAGCAAAGCAGTTAAGTGCACTTTTACTCCATTTGACAGTCTCTTGCAAACTCCTCTTTCCAGTCCACCAGTTGACAGGAGCAGCTGAGAGCAGCCTGACCCGTTACACTAGGAACTTGGTTCTGGTCCTGGCTCTGATACCGACTTACTGCCTGACCTTCCTCTCCATGGGAATCCTTTTCCCTCCCCCAGCTCTGTCATGCCTCGCTCCTGTTAGACAAATTCTAGAGAAAGACCGCTACTCATTAGCATGGACTCTTCTACTTAGCTTAGAAGAAGCCTGATATAAAACGGAGAGTTTTAATGTTTAAATGATGCAACTGCCCACCTAGGGGAATTTATAGAAGCCAGCTACTAATGATACATTAAAACATGATCCTCAGGCTGGAGCTTCTTTCAGCTTTGGAGCAATGTCGAGAGACAGGAAATCATTCCTACCATTTTGTTTGTATGTCTCGATTTTCCAGTTCTGGTATGAATGCAGCCAGCAGTAGCTGGATTTCAAGAACGAGGCCTGTATACTGCCAAGACAGATGATTTTGTGAAGTCCTCATCATCACGTTTACATGAGATGCCCAGAAAAGCAGAGAAGTTAATAAGCATCATTTTACACTCAGCGGCCTACAGAAGAGGTTCTCTGGGTGCACGGGAAGTCTGCACTGTCTCAACCTTGAATACACTTTCTGTTAGAAGTGAATTGCACAAGCTCAGATTTCCTCAGAAAACAGCAGTTTGTTACTGTGGGCTGCGATAAGTTACTACAGCTCTGAGAAATATTCCAGATAAGCAAAAATCCTTAGAATGCAATACAGCATCTTTGCTATCAGCAAATGTGACAGTGCTGATCCTGCTACATCTGTGAGGCAGGTTTGCATGATGGGCAGCTAGTCCTCATGGGTGGGATTCCTTCACTTCACTCTCTAAAAATGAAACACCAGAGTCTGCTCTGATCACCCTAGGCTCACTATGTGGGGAGTCAGAAGCAATTTCACCCCATTGTCTTCTTCCTATCAACTTAATACAAAAGATTCAACGTTGACTAGGTCAGACATAGATGTCTTTCCTGTGCCACAAATTTATGTACCCTCCATCACACACCCAGTGATGGCTTAGTCACACATCCTTGAGACTGAACCTTGAAGTTGGAATCCAGGCCATCACAACCCCTTTCTCATTCTGGTGCTTGTGTACGTACTCCTCAACTCAAGTGTTCTCACGCAGGGTCACCAGTATGAATAAACGGAGGTGCAGATGATCACAACTGCCTTCGTACTCAGTGTGGCTAATGCTTTCAAGAGTTATATTCAAATGGGACATTCAGATTACTAATGGGCAAAGGTTTTAAATTCTAACAATAATCCTAAAGTGCCCTCACAAAAAAAATCACAGTTCCCTTCCTTTGACTCCTTATGGAGTAGCTATATTGCAACACAATGAGCACAACTGGAGAAAAAGAATCAAATTTTAGGCAGAACCTAGATTTTCATGGTCCGTAATCAGGGCAGTGACAGGGCTGAGAACCACAAGGTGAATCTAAAGATTCAGCATTGAACACGCTTTTCAACACTGATACAGGTCTTTTTATTACAAGATCTGTCTGCCGCAGCACATTTTGCTAATGAAAAATCTTTTTCTTTTACTGGTAAGTCCTGAATTTTAAGCTTACAGCAGAAGACTGGAAACATGCTGTGAATTCAAGCATTCAAAAATATATCCCAGAAAATCCTAGCGTATGCATCTGCTTGTGAGCACTGTTTGTACTGACAAAATTTGGGCTGGCAACTAAATACAGGTACATATTAAAATCTTTGTTCTGCCAGATTTCTGAGCCATGTGCCAGATGTGTAAATTGAGGTAACAGAAATCATCAAAGGGGCACTAATTTTGCAGCCAGGGGGAATAAGTCTCACAATGCTGTAGGATTTTTTTCCCCTGGTCAGCACATTGGAGTCTCCTTCCAATTCTGTGGCAAGGGTTCCGATCCAAGTAGAAGATCTGTTAGAAAACTGAGGGGAACTGAAATTTGAATAACATGAAAGTAATTTTGGAATTATAATATGAGGCACATAGGAGCAACACTTAGAAGTTGTAATAGTCAGATCAACAAATAAGGTTGCTGTTTGGTTGAACATGGGCATGCAAACAAACAGAAAAGCAGTTGTGTTTTTGAAGTATTAATTAAGTGGCGTGATTTACCTAAGAATGGTAGAAAATAAGCATATAATCAACCAATCCTCTGTCCTTCCCTAAAAAAGTAACCTTCTCATCAACTACTGACTGAAGAAATCTTCCTTGTGTTCTTCTACTCCAGCTGAACTTAGTAGTCCAATTTCACCTGTTTCTCACAACCATTTCCCAGTATGCTTCCTTCTGGATTTAATTAAGACAAAGTCCAAAGAGAGCCAGTCTGTTTCTTTGACTTCCTTCTCATGGGCTTTACAGTAGGGATAGGAAACAGAGAGCTGGGCATAGACACCATAGGAAGTAAAAAGATAGGAAGGTTTACATGAAGGACTTAGCCTGGAAACTAAAAAAGTACCTTGTTAATAGAAGAAAACACGGTAAAGCTGAGCATTGCCTGTACACACTGGGGAAAGAAACATCAGGCAAGAACTACCTCCTTCTTTTTAATCTTACCATCAAGACAATCAGTCCTGTTGACTGTAGCCATTAAGGAACTGAAAAACTATTATGTATTGTTGAGCTCTGCCATGGTTGCCTACACAAAGGAGAAGAATTCCTTCAGCCGAAAAGATTACTAAGTTAAATGGTATGGCACGTTTCAAGTAACCAGATGAGATCATCTGCCTGACCCTTACAAACTTGCCCTACCTTCCAGATACAGCTGTTAGGATCACTGTCTCTGAAAGTCAAGACACTTACCACATTTCAAAATTCAGGCAGCCACTCTGAAAATACAGTCTTTAGACTCTTTAGGCCAAATATCACTTTCATTGTAACCCCACTGAAAGTGTAGGAAGAGAATATATCCCTGACATTTCCACCTAGCTCTTCACTTGCTTCACCCCCCATATCCTAATATCAGGACATTTCAGGCTATAGCATGGTTTCCTGCTTCAAAATCTTGTAAGCTGTCTGAAATGTCCAGATCACTGCAAAGGTCGTTCTTAGTTATCCGTGTTTATTGGAAGACGTATTCTCACATAGAACTTCTTAGGTAGTATTTTTCTTCACTGAATCCAAAGATCCAAGACATGGAGGGGGAGGAAGGACCAGAAATTACCCAAGACTTGACTCTCAGCTATGTGTGCTGGCAATGACCCTGCAAAGCACTTAAGAATATGATCAACTCAGTGCACAGGTATGTCTTCATTGACTTTGCTAGGACAGGTATGCCAGGTATGCAACATCTTACAGGGCAAAGCTCTTCACACAGCGGTTCTTAAACACTTCCCTGTTATAACTCCGCAGTTTCTGACATTCTTATGACTCTAAATATTAATCCAAACAGTTTAGTATCTGTTGAGTCAGGATGCCACTTGTAACCCACTTGGGGTGTGACCTCTAGCCCCAGAAGAACTGTCCTAGAGCTCTGCAAGCACACAGTGAGTTTCTGTGGTGATTACATGTCAGTATGTGACTACTACACAAGCAAGGAAAACCTACCCTTTCTCATTACAGGGGATGGTTTGGGCACCAGTCCAGTTCTGCCAAGTCCTTTATCTTCCCATGTAGTTAGTAATCAGTTCATTTCTACCTCACCCATATTTACTCTGGTAGCTGAGCACCATCTCAGTAAGGTGAGCAGCTCATTTTGTATTCCCTTTCCTAATTGGAGCCTTTAGGCATCAGGTCATGTTTGTGCAAGACACTGTAGAATACTCAAAGAATTTGAGTTCCAGTTGATTCAGGTAACAGAGAGCCTTGATATCATCTGCTGCATTTAAGATGAATTGGTTGCTGTGACCCAAAATTTCAGATGAGTTTTGGGTGCCATTTTAGATCACTGGGACAAAACATTTCTGTGTATCTGAAGTATGCAGTATAGCTCCAGTTTCAGCCTATAACTCTAAGCATGATTATAATAATAACTGAGAAGTTAGAAGCTTTTCCCTTTTTTCACCCTTTGTCTCTTTTTTTGTGAATACTGTCTCTTTGTGGAAGAGAAGGTCTTTCTCCTGAGTGTTTATCAGCCTTTCATTGTGTTCTTACATCTTCTGCTCCCAGTGCCTCTAATGGAAATGCTTATACCTGCTGAGAGCAAGAGCCAATAATCAGACATCCTGTATTAGGAGGCCAGTAGCAGGAAATTAGCACAAAGGAAAATGTCATCTGAAATGACCATGTAACTGTCAGATAGTGGCAGAAAAGGACTACTGGAACCAGTAAAATGCACTCTGCTGCAGTAGAGAAAGATGCTCGAAAATGGTGTATTTGTACACAAAGGAAATTTTTACCTGCATTCATGAAACCAGCAGTTAGAGAAATAAATCTTAATGCTTTCAAACATACACCATTTCCTATTTTTACTGTCATTTTGCATGTATACTAGTATTTCCTTGAAAATACCCAACACTCTGGGATTCATCAGTCTAAGAGTCTAGAAGATGTGCAGTCCTTGAGGCTCCATCCATGCTGCATGGTGAGACACGCTCCTCAAACACAACTCAGTCCCATCCTAAACTAAGCGGGGTTTGTCACCTGATACATTTTGCTTCCCCTTTAATTGAACATTGCCTTGTTCTTTTATGGCTCAAGAGGGTAAACAGGAACAACCCCCTCCTCTGACTTTCTCTATTCCATTCATTCATTTGTATAGCTCTTAGTCATCTGCTCTCTAACAAAGTAGTCCTATTCTTTTCAGTTTCTTCCTGAGGGAAGTCTGTCCATGCTTAATTATTTTTGTTGCCTGTTCTCAACCCCCCTGTGTTTCTGCTGTCTCCATTGTCAGGGCAGACTGCAGTTGGTAGTCCTGATTGTAGGGCTGACAGTTCACACTGACAATTCACACTATGCTGACTAGTTGCGCAAGACATTCAAGTCAGGGGAAGAGAAACTCCGCATATCTTGTGTAACTAACCAAAACCATGCAAATTACTACTGAATATGCAACTAGGACTGCTCTGCTTCCTGGAGAAAAAAAAAAAAAAAGGATGGGAACTTTTTGGTCTGCTTTTGTGTGCATCCTGCTTCGAGGCCAAGAAGAACAGAGGCTGTGGGAAGAAGCAAGGGTGCCCCATATGAAATTCAAACATTGCCTGAGACAGTGTGCTTTGCTCTTTAAGTCCTGTTTCAGTGTCATAGTTGTCACCTCGAAGTCCTCGTGATTTGGATCTCCCGTTGTAGCCTCTCCATCCCCACGCCCCCCTGCCTCTGAGCCTCAGCACTGGAGCAGCCCCTACCACTCTCAGCCACCAGCCCCAGAACAGCCCCGCTCTCTTATTCTGCCAGACATATCTCTCTACTTGCACATCCCATCTCAGCTCATCCTGACAACTTAGGCATCCCACCTCTGAAGCCCCTCTCCTCCGTTCTCTGATCTGCCCCTGCTCAGAGGCAGTGGAGGGCTCAGATAGGTTGCACGTCCATAGGAGGAGGATGCTGCCCCTCCAACAGACTTTGTCCTGGGGAGGGCTATAATTGGGGCTGGCAGGGCTGATATTAACTCAACCGAGTACAAGCCTGGCCTGCTCTTCCCACATAAACAATTTTCAGTACTTTCTCTGAAGGACACATTTAGGACATCTGCCAAGCTTCTCAAAAACATCTCCCTCAACGGCACCTGAAAAGAGAAGAAAAGGACATGTCTGATGAAAAGGACATGTCCAATGAAAAACAGGATCTATTTAAGCCCTCAAAACTTGGCTTCATTCCTCATTTTCTTCCCTCTTTTTTCTAAAAGCAGCTCTGATTTATTGTCTGACTGGATGGCAAACGCAATGCTCTGTCCTGCTGTTGAGACCAAACGCAGGCAGAAAGCACAAGCTTTTCACAAAAGATTGTAAGCTCATGAGTGACTTGCAGGGAAAAAATGTGAGTAATTTTCAGCAGCGAGGCAGTCTTGGGTGTTGATATCTGGCACCCGCAGCAAGACAGCCACAGGAGGGGGAGGCTTTCCCATGAACCAGTAACAGGCTGGTATGTCCTACATAAGCTTGTTAAATAACACGGTATTGACTCTGCCCCTTGGCTGGGCATCTTAGGTAAGAGTAAATTGTGAAATCCCCAACCCAGTATTACCCTCTGACATTTGCTTTTGAAGAAGTTACCACAGAAACCTCAAAAGCAGGTTTCAGCGAGACACACGTAGGGCTTTAGTCCTGCACCAGCCCCGTGCGAGAAAGATATTTCATCTTCCTGAGTCCCCAGTCCTCCACGGAGGTCCTTGTCCCAAAGGCAGAACTGCCTCTTCCCTACAGAAATCCCCATGGGATGCAGCACGACTCTAGACCCCTGTGGGGTCTCATGGGACAAGGTGGGAAGTCAGTCTGAGAAAAGAGCTGGTTGAATACACATAGGAACCAACACGCATGTTTACAAACCCCAGCCCAGATCTGGGTATCTGTCTGATGAATAGGGATGGCAGTGGATAGCTGCAGGGGTTCCCATCCTCACCTCCAAGCCCTGCCCCTGCTTTCAGACAGCTCAGCTGCTAGTGTGGCAGTAATTGAACCACTGCAAATTACAGCTTGGTCTATTAAGGAAAGCCAAAGCCAGTGTCAGTTTTTCTGTTAATATTACTGGCCTGCGAACCATGCTGGTTCAACAGCTGCCTCCCAAACAGCTGAGCCACCTTCACAGAGTGAACGAAAACTTCCGAGGGAGAGGTGGGGCACACAGCCGGCGGCAGGAATCACTGCAGCCATCTCTGGGTAAGTCATCATTGACCATGAATCAGAGGCCTTACAAAGTGGATCCGAGCTGGGATGTAAAATATTACACATAGCTCTAATAACTCTGGGGTTTTTTGAGCCTCATGATGTATGGCATTCCCCCATGGCACAGACTAAATCCATGACTGCATGCTTTCTAAGAAGCTTAGGAAGTGATTGTATAAAATCAGTATTAACTAGTTTCACTATTATTAAATGGAAAATTAAAGCTTTCAACACTAAGCTATTCAAGGTGGTTGCTACACGAATGCTCTGTAATGCCCTCATCAACAATGACCATCATTAAGGCTGCTCCTTAAAAGCTGTGGAAAAATGCATAATCTGTTGTAGTATAATCCACTTTCCTAGAGCAGCCATGAATTTAAAAATCTATTATGGTGTGTACAGGAAGCAATTTCCTGTAAGATCACAGAATGGCTCAGTCATAAATAGAGCAAACCCTATCAGTTAACTTGCAAAGGATAATCAGACATATCCTGTCCTGGATTCATAACACCAATTTATTTGTTTGGCTGACTTTGTTTCACTCTCTGTATTATAGTTTGTGGTTCCAACGTACCAGGATACTTAAGGAAACTAAAAACCACAAAGGATGTTTCCTTTGCACCACATTTTTATCATCTTAAAAATCATGTGTCTTATTCTCCCATTTTCTCTTGTTTTTTGAGGTCTTCGGCATTTACAGACTTCAGATCTACTGTGTTGTCTTTAGCCAGGCAAACAAACACAAATTCCCCCTCTTGGGCCTGCTAAGACAAACCAAAGGAAAAAGCTAACATCATTGCCAGCAGGGAAAAGGGCTGCCACTGGAACAAGGGGCAGCAGCTGCTGCTGTGTCGGACCCTCAAACAGCTGTCCGCGTGCAAGAGGAGAAAAAGAGGGTAAAAGTACCCCAAGGCTGTAATGAGATAGCAAGCTGCCAGCCATACCACAGTGCTCTATCTGAATAGACTACAGTGGAGAGGGTCATCTTGCATCAGACCTGAAAGGTCAGTAAATAATTAGTTTCCCTATTTTGTAGATGGGAAACTGGGGACCAAATTATATAAGGCCATCCAGTAGGTCAGTGGTAGGACCAGGACTGTTTTCTCACAACCTCCGAGCTATATGCACAGTTTTCTAGAATACTATATTCTACATAGAGAATTCAAAATAAAATTATAATGCTCAAGACACCAAGAAGAAAGAAAAGTGCAGATTTTCTGCTCTGACGGGTCCTTGACTGCCGCCTTTGCTAGTATCCACAAGAAAGAAACAGGGCGAAAAAGAAGGACAGGGAAGTCTAAAATGCCTGCTAAGGTTCAAATTCTTGTAATTATTTGAGTAGGTAAAACTTATATTGGACAACACAATGTTCACATGCTGAACATGGAGACAGTAAGTTCTCAAAGGCAAAGCAGTCTGCCAGGGACTCAGGCGAGGTTTAAATAGATGAAAACCTATCTTCAGCAGAAATCAGTTGAGTGCCAGATGGTTTAAATCAGACTTTTCTGTCTGATTCCATGTTAGAAGAACACACCTATGTGCTCCCAGGATTGTCGGTCAGGAGTTGTTACTGGAATGAAGCTCCCAAACCAGCATTTTCTCATTAAAACAAAAAAAGCAACAACAACAACAACAATCCAATAGTTCTTGGATTCAGATTTCTGAGTCAATAGGAATGGAATGGCTTTGAATTTAAAGCTCCCCTGTGCCAGAGTAATGCTGCACCAATGTATGTGCAATATTCACTAGCCACCTTCTAGACAACACCAATAAGCTTTCTCCAAATGTGTTTTATAGGAGGCCTGATCCTAGCTCTCTTCCAAAGGTGCTGTGTAGTCAAATATATCCCAGAACGGCAAATCTGAGAACTCTGTGAAGTGCCTCCATGAGCAGAGGCTGTGACACAAACTATACATCAGTCCTTGGGCAACTCTGGCTATGTCCACCTGCAGAAACCAAGGCATCAGGAGTTTCCTGATCACCTCGGCACTGCCCTTCCCTCTTCCCACTACCAAGTGTAAAGCATTTTCCCTGAATCTCCTGGCCTAGATTTTGCCATCAAATATTGCTAACTTGCAGTTAATGGAACATGCTCTATTCTTTCATAGAACAAGCTTTAAATAAAACAACTCTGTGAACACACAGGGTTCAGCAATCCAGAAAAAATCAGATTTTCAAGGTCCCTTGTTGTTGTTTTCATTAAAATTAGCAGCAAAGCTCCCATTAAACTTGAGAAAAACACTGCAGCCAGTGCTAAGCTACTTTAAAAATTGTTGTCTGTGTTGACTAAAATCTAGCCTTACTCCAAACAAAAAACAGTTCCATGCAAGAGGCTCAAAAGGACTAGACTATGAAAAATCCATAAATTAGCTCATAAGCTAATCAGCTCTTCAAAGTCATTCTTATTTGTTTCCTTGGATATTAAAAACAGCCAGAAGAAAAAGTCTTCAAGCTCATGAAAGTGTTCTTTCTATAGCTACATGAAAAAGATCTGAGGATTTAAGCAAATGATGAGTGCTCAGTAATAACCTCTTCAAAGTGTGCCCTCTGTGCTAATGTCCTTGATTGCGATAGTTGGAGGAATAATAAAATTATGCAGACTAAAATTCACCCATTCAAATGGTGCCTGCTTGAAGGTAATTCTCTGCACAGAGGTCAGATTCAAGCCACTGTAAAACTGATAACCAGATAATGCTATGATTGGAAAGGAAGGAAACATTGCCAATGTTTTAAAAACATGTTGTTGGTGCTTTTCTTTTGGTTTTCATAGATTTTTTTCCTGTTCAGATTGTAAAATGGAGAGGATTAGGCAATTTGTAGGACTGGAGCTTTGTTCTGCCAGATTTAATCCAGCACAAACCCCTACTTTCCCAAGGAGATACCTGATAAATTGTCAGTGGCCACTGTGAAATGATTTGGTGGGAACATTTTGGGGAGATTTCTCAGGAGACCATTGTCTCACAGGATTTGAAAAGGTCACAGTATGATGGATTTTTCCACTATAGACACCACTGGGATTAATGCACTCTGGTTTAGCTCTGTATTTCCCTTCACATTTCCACATCTTACAGAATTGATACCATAACATCTAATCTCAGGCATGCTGGCACAGAAGCTTTCTATTTTGGTTTGGATTTTTCTACACGACAGGTGGAAACTTCGCCCATTAAAAAAAAGCAACCTGCCTTCTGCTGTTTTTCTAATTGGTTATTTTCTCAGATTCCCTGGAGGTTGAAGGACCTGGTGGTTTTACTGGAGTATGAGCTCTTTCCACTCCATAGGCAAACAAGAGGTTTTTAAAATGTATTTAATTTAAAATATGTTCAACCCTATCTACTGTGAAAAAAGCCCCAAAACAGTCCCTGTTCCTCCATTCCACCAAGGCTGACATATTCCCAAGGAAGCCTTCCTCTACATAAGTGTTTGTCAGCGGCTACCTCTTGACATCCCTAACTAAAACCTGACCCAAGAACTGGACCACCGCTCTACTTGATTTCATATCAAGACATTCTGAAATTGCTTCCTCATCAAATGTATCATCTTACTTATCATTTTTGTCAGACAAATGAGAGCATGACTGCCCACTTGGATAGTCTGAGCTATGACATCCCAGAAGGTCTACCAGCAGCGAAATGTCCCGGCTTCCCTCTGGTGACTGCAGCTCCCAAGTCTCTCTAGCATGAAAAGGCCGAACCCCATAGCAAAAATCCCCTTGTCCCTTGCTCTCAAAAGGGTCATTTATTGCCCACATCACAGAAGTGCTTTCACAGCGCGTGTAGCAGAGAAATTCTCTGTTTAGCACTTCTGATGCCTTTGCTCAGGCAGCTTGGAGGTCCTTGTGGCTAACTAAACAAGACTACAGCATGTGCTCCCACCCAAATGTGGCTCTAGGAAGGTAAAATTAACTCTGCTGGTCACCTCTGACATCTCTCAAGAGGTTTTTAGGAATGTGGAGTGACAGGTACCTTTCTGTTGGATGGCAAAACAATAGCAGGACACCTGATAGTCCTCTGTGTGTTTATAAAGAAGAAAATCAGCAAGTCTAATCTGTGCATCAGGAATTTGGTCCATCCTCTTATTCTGGTCCCTGTCACTAAAGGGTTGGTTTGGGGGAAGCCTGCCCATCTCATCCCGGCTTCCCTGGGAGCCCATCCTAACCAGATGACCTCCTCCAGCCCTGCGACAGCAGCATGCCGAGGGCTCCTCCAGGGGAGCAGCTCTCCGGGTCCCCACCGCCCGCACTCCAGCCCCGCAGTCCCGCCATGAGTCTGGCCCAGCTCCACTCCTGCAGCCGGCCCAGCCAGCATGGCCACAGTCCCCCAACACCAGAGGGTTCCATGCAGGAACCACAGCCTCTGGCCAGGCAGTGCCATGGATGCTGCTTGCAGAGCGGGGCTCCCTGCCTGGAGCAATGGACACCTGTCCCATCCTGCAGCCACCACGCACAGCAGAACAATGAAGACTGTCCCACCCTGAGACACCTTCTGACCCACTGATTGGGAGAGCCACGTGGGAGATGGGGGTTCGGACCTTCTCTGGTAGAGAAGGATATGGAGGTCATGTGTCCCATGAGCTGGCTGAGGGTCTTAACACAGGAATATCTGAATGCAACTTGTAGAGGCAAGTTCTGATTTCGTGTGTGTGCTCTGGGATGCCTTTTCACTCAAGCCCTAGGTGACAAATACGAGCAGCAGGGGTTGTGGATCGTGTAGGGGTGTAGGCTCTCCTCTACTCAAAGCAAAGCAGAAGCAGAAACCAAGCAGACATGCCTAGAAGCAGCGATGCTGGGGACTGCCAGAAGTTTGCTGGTGAAAACCTGATGCCTGCTAGCTTTGTGTACCTCCTAATTTGTAATAGATTAGTTCATTTAATGTCTGGGCTTGCTCTTCTCTGGGGGTGAGACTTCAATGCTGAAGTCTTTCTGTGAATTCATTGTGACTATAACTAAATGGCTGGTGTACTAAGAGCTCAATACCAACATCTGGGAGAGTCACTGTTCCAAATGATTTTTTTAAATGTAAAACAGAAGCCCACCACCCAGAGGCATTCATAATGATTTATAAAGTCCCGACAGACATGGAGTTAGTTGCATGCATACCCCTGTGCTCTACCACCAGCCAAAAGCAGATCTGAGGCATGGCCTCCCACATGTCCTAATTGCTCCCCAACACCCTCATCCTCTCCAGACATGAGGGGATTTGGTTTCATACACTGTTTTCAGAGTGAGACTGGACCTTCACAGCAAGATGGGTAGAAGTGCACTTACCTTGTGAATCTCGTTAATGAAGAAACAAACCACAGCCCGCTTTCTCCACAGAGTCATCCAGAGATACAGATGCAGAAATAATGAAGCAACGGAGATGTTCCTGGCAGAAATGGCAGTGCTCAGGAAAAAAAAAAAGATACAGATGTTCTGAGGGTCTAAGTTGGCAATTAGGCATTTAAATGTTCCTTTCAAGCCTATCTCCATCATTCTAAATCATGAGGACCATAGCTGTACTTCTACTTACAACAGCTCAACACCTTTCTGCACTACCTCTGTTTGTTTAGTAGGAGCAATATTGATATTGTTGTGTCCATAATTCACCTTTGCAAGCAATGGAGCTGACTACAAATGAAGTCATCAGAAAGAGGTAAATAAACTATTATATCCATTATACGCATGGATATAAATGCTTGTAGTCAGGCAGGACAGTTAGGTTCAAGGCATCTTATATTCTGCACTTCAGACACAAACATAAGTACTGGATCCTGTCTGGAAAAGGTAATCAGATGAAATGGAAAACGGTTATTGGGTTGAGGGGTACTGTTCATTAACATATTACACAATAACCATATTTCCCGGGGCACTACAATTAGCACCATGGTCCTGCCCACAGAGATAGATACCTCCAGGACAGAGCTTAAGGCCATAACCAGAGACCAGAGCAGTGTGGGGACAATAACTTGTGCTATACTCCCTGGGGGACTTATGGGCTTTTTTCTGTAAGCATTAGACTTTGATCTGTGTTTCATGTCAAAATCCAGTGAATTTGGAGCAATAACATTGGGACCAGCAGATTGTTCAGAAATGGCCAGCAACATGTTCAGAGCTGTTAATACACTTCTATTCCTCTTAACGTGACATGGGTGTAGGAGAGGAGGAGGAAGTAGCAAAAACACAGTATCTTCTCCCTGCGCCTTTTTGATGTCTCCTCAGCTCCTGCTCAGCCATGGAAAGCAGCTCTAGAGATACAATCCTAACAGCGGGACAGACCAACAAGAGAGCATGTGACATCTGGGTGAGAAGTTTCTTGCACCATGCGACGGTAAGCAGCAGGCTATGTTTTGAAAGCAGACTCTTTGACACAGGGTCTTGCATTTCGTCTTGCTGTCACACTGTGTTACCACACCACATCACACTGTGTGACATAACCGACAAACCCAGTTGTAACCTGCCTTAGTATGTGTCATGGGAAGGCAACCTGCTGCGTGATGCTTGTAAGGGTGCTTCAGGAAAAAGGCAATCCTGCTAATTTCCCACACCCAGAAGTGTACCAGAAGCAAAGTCAAACATAAAGAGCTGCTCTCTTCCTGCCTGTCCACCATCAGCTCCAAGCAGTCATCCCTTGTCCCCCAGAACATTTCAGAAATTCCAGAGTACATAGCGATATAAAGCCGCCAAAATGGAGTAATGTCCCGTGAAGAAAGCGGCTGCCTGTTGAAACCTACTGTTTCACATTCAAGTAGGGAGTGGTATGGTGGAGCACACCACAGCAGAGTCCTGGCAGGGCACATCAGTAAGGACAAATGAACTTCTCAGCGCTGACTCAAGGCATTTCAGTGCTGTCTTCCACTGAAGGTTGCTCCAGTAACCCTTTTCGTGCTCTGCCATCTTCACCATAGTAATATCAGTTGGGAACTGATACCAAGTAACTATTCAGAACTTTACATTTTGAAATGTGAACTTTACATTTTTCTTTTTGCTGCATTTCCCAGGAATTACCAGTTACTTCATTTTGTGGATGTCCCCAAAGATGACATTTAAGCAAGTACTCTCCTGATTTATCTTGTCCCTGGGGGATTTCTAACCTATGTGGACTATGCCTGTGGATAATGAAATACATTGTCATACCACAAATTAAACACATTAAATTAAATTACTGTCTCTTGCACTCTTTCTCACTTTGTGAGGCTCTAACCATGTATCATTGCCCCTGACATCTTCAATACCACACACTCACCTTAAATTCAGAGAAATAAATTCTGTCCCACAGCTCAATAAGCAGCATTTTAGAAACCCTCTTTTTATATTCACCAAGCAGGTCATTCACCCCTGGGTGCCAGCTCAGCAAAATGATATGTTACCTTGGCATAGAGGTGGATTTCATCTAGCAAGAAAAATCTGCTTCCCCAGAAAACTAAATTTAACTGTGAGCCATGCAAGTAAAGAGTTTAATTGTTTCTCTTCTCAACATCCCCAAAAGCATTTTTTTTGTCAACAAGAGGCATTAGGGAGAAAACATCACTCTGTGCAATGTGATGTATAGACACTCCTGGTGCTCACCTGTGCCACCAAAGGCACCATAGCACACAGGCTGGAGCATCTGGTCTGTATCACTGTCATGGCTTAACACGGCGGCCAGCAACTAAGCACCAGACAGCCGCTCGCTCATCCTTCCCCTACTCCCCCAGTGGGAGAGGGAGGAGAATGGACAAAAGGTAAAACTCGTGGGCTGAGATAAAGACAGTTTAAGAAGACAAACAAAGTAAATACCAAAGCTAATACTAATAACAAGAATGATAATAATAATGATAATAAACAATACACAAAACTAACTATATAAAATACAATTTTCTCACCACGCAACAACCAACTCACAGTCAGGCCTCAAGCAGCAATCACAGAACCTGGAACTTCTGGATTCCACAAATTCCAAGAAAAAGACTAAACTCCCAAAATAGTCCTAACTTCTACGTGAGTGGATTTGAACTCACAGAAATGAGAGAAAAAAGATTCCTGCCCCCTGGCCAACCCCAACTGTCCATGATGTTCATGGTATGGAATATTTCCACTGGCCAGCTGGGCTGGCTGCCTGGCTGTGCTCCCTCCCAGCTCCTGCACACCTGCTCATCAGCTGAACATGGGAGACTGGAAAAAATCCTTGATTTCTTAGCAGCAACTAGAAGCATCAGTGTTATCAACATTCTTCTTGTACTAAATCTGAAATACAGCAGCTACTGGGAGGGAAATTAACTCTACCCCAGCTGAAACCAGGGGACACACACTTGCAGAAGCATGAAATTTTCACATCTTTAAGTGTTTATAGTTTGGAGTGAAAAAATAGAGAAAGATACGGGTCAAATTCTCCCACCCAACCTGCACTGCAATGCACTGGGCTCCACCTCGCGAGGTTGTAGGAGTCCTCCAGCATTTGCGGCCTTGTACCTCTACTTTCTTGCTGAGTTTCCTCGGCCGACCACACAGCACGATCATGACAGAGCCCTTGGCTGGCTCTCTGCCTCGGGCAGCACGCAGGGGCCATATAAAGCCAGCAAATCCCTGGGTGCTTTCATCAGGTGCTGAGAGTCCTTCAGCGTATCAAGGCACGCATTTCAGGGCGTGCAGGGGCAGCCCAGCCTGACATCAGTGCGAGTAGCACGGGGAGGTGAGCAGCTCACCCTCCACGTACACAACAGCCACCTAGGCAAATAGCTGCGGGCAGTGTGATTAGTAAGAGCTGGGATGTGCACCTATCTTGATGGGAGAAACAGACTGGATTGCAGTATGGGTTACTCTTTGCATATTTGCAGGGAGGAAGGACAGTGGTAGATGTTTCCTGGGACAAGCAGACACAGTCGCAACCCCAGCTGTACAACCAGGCACCTTCAGGAGCCCCAGGATGCTGCAGCTGTGGGCAGGCAATGAAGGAGAGGCGTACTGAGGGCTAAGGCTTGGAGGGAGTGGGGCTGACGGCTTTGCCGGGCCAAAGACTGTATGACAGTGGTGGGACTTTACAGCCAGCAACCTGCTCAGCTTCGGGGCTGCGATGTGGGCCAGCCAGGGACCCCCCATCGGAAGCTGCTGCCGCCACGGGCCACAGATACGAGGTGAGGGCCAGAATGGTGGCAGCACTCGGCTCACAAGACTTGACAGGCCCCTGCACTGGTGTCACGCATGGGAAGGTGACACAGGCTCTGGGGCCGAGTGGCCACCTACCCTCGGGAGTAGGACTGGGACCGGCATCTCCAGAAAAAGAAGTCTCCATCTCCTGGCGGGTGGCCTGCCCTCCTTGTGCTGTGATCTCGTCGGATCACCTCAGAGAACATGGCTGAGTGCCTTTGCTGGCGCCCAGGTGGGACAACAAAGGGCGAGCGCAGGTGACTCACCCGCTGTGCCAGCCGGCTCTCCCTCCGCACCGGCGCCCGCCCCACTCTATGGCAGCACCCTGCTCACCCCGGGCACGGGCACCAGCATCCTCCGCTCCGCAGTGACCCCCTGACAGCATTTTAAGGTTTTGAGGTATTAATCCCAGAGAACTGGCCCAGCCCTCCCAGCTAGTAAGACCTTCTCCGGGCCGGTGGCTCCCACCTCCCCTCAAAAGCACCCAGCTTCATCTGCCCCTCTCCAACACCTCCCGATTGCCTCGCACAGCCCCATGGTGGAGGAGGAACAGGAGGAGATTACTTTTAATTACACTGCGAAGTCTTTGGTTTCCATGGTTTTGTCCTTGTGTAGCTCCTGTCACAAATCCCCAGTCCCTATTGGGCTCAGGCTGCTATAATTCGCATTAGATAGGATTAAGATAAAGAGGAGCTAACTAGCTAATTTATCAGGGATTCAAAGACGAATATGCCCTGAATGTTGATGCACGTTACAGTTCAGGTCTATCTATCATTCCTCTCTGTCTCCACTGTCTTCAGTATTTTGGGGATGTGTTAGAGCAGCAATTTCAACAAACTTGCTCACTGGGTGTCAGAGACACTCATGTCTAAAAGCACTGCAACAACACTCATGCTTTGCCAGCCTATTTCTCAGCCGCCTTTATGTAAGGTATTACCCAGCTTTCAGAGACAGCAAGGCACAGAGGCAAAAGCTTGGAGACGAGGTTTACAACCTCCCTTTTCATGGAATTTAAAATCCTGAGGTTTCTTTAAAATCACAGAAATGAAAATGATTCAAGAAAATGTGCAGACAGTCGGAGGGAAGCAGAAAGCTGGAGAAGTTTTATTGAATGTACATATCACATCAGACAATGTGTCAATACGTATCAATGCCCAGATAGCCCCAGAGCCCCAGTCCTCTAACCCAGTAGCCCACATTTTATTCACTACATGTCTAATGCTTTGAGACTAGTACAGTTACACATCATAGTAAACATACATGCACATCTTTATTGCATTGTTTTTATCATATTTCTTCTTCATACATAGGCGTAAAATATTTTGTGTTCCCTGTGGCTATGCATGTACTTCTTAAAAGCAGAATATTTTACAACATTGCTGTACAGTGTTTTCACAAATAGAAGTATTATTAGTAATAAAATATCCTACTCCAATTTACATTCTAGCATCTTTTGCTTCTGGCTGGGGAAGCACGCTTGCAGTGACTTCACAACCCCTATAAATACAACTATACATCTTCTGTAGAAAAAAAACCTATCTGTCATGATTTATGGGCAAGTCTCTCTGTTAATCCTAATAATAGGGTGAGGAGAAGCAATCTGCAACCTACTTTAACCTTTAGATGTAAGGATCTTCAGAGTGTGTACTTCTGCTGCTCTTCAGCACAAGGGCAAACGGGCAGTGAAAAGAGGAGCAGCACACTTGGCCATCCAAAGCCAGAACTGCCAGATGAAAAACAGGAAACCGATCCGGTTTAAGAGCAACAGCGAACTGTAAATACGCATCTCAATGGAACCACATTCTCAATCTGCAATGTTCTGAGCATACACCCTGATGCTTCACCAATGCCTGGAGGAGGACAACGACGTTGTAAAACTGACTCCAAGCAATCTCATTTTCTGAGCTACGGCCTGGCAGCCATATAAATGGCGCAAGAATGACATTCCTCTGTCCCTCACCACTGAGTCACTGATTCCCACCTTTTAGCTGGGGAATGGACACAAAATCTCTTCTGACCCTGTATTTTATGGTTCCCTGACCCCATTAATGCCTGCACCACCCTTACAGTAACATGGAAGGGACCAAGCATAGCCTTTGCATGAAAGTGAGTCTCCCATCCCTCTCCGTACCTATCTGTCCCAGCTGATGTAATTTCTGCTTCCCAGTCCCCACCATTTACCAGCCTCACACTTGCTTCTTGCTGCATGAGCTAGACTCCGTGGCTGGAGTCCGTCTCTGTAATGCACTGCAGTCATCAAATTGCCATGATACATCCTGTCAGCGCAGACAGCACGGACACTACAGTGTGGTAAGTAAGGGTAATGTAATGAGGCCACGGGGCCAAGAGGCCCAAGAGAAGCCGAGACTGGAAGCACAGGAAGCCTCCTCCATGAGGCATTAGCGATACTCATGCAGCCGCACTGATTAATATTGCCTCTCCCAAAATGAAATATGCCATTTCAAGGTCAGCATGAATGAAAAAGTACACCAGGGTAAAACTCCCAGCTTGCTCAGACTGAAAGCACAAAAAAAGCAGTGCAGAAGTGAGGGAAGCAAGCAGTAACAGCAATGAAGATTATAGAGCAACTTAATAAGGATTACTGCCTGTCATGTAATAGAGAGAGTAGCTTTTTCTCTCCTTTTCCTCTTTTAATTCATTTTAAAGAAATAGCCTAGGCTGATAATTCTGCAGAAGGGCACTGAACAATGAGCCGATCTCAGCTCAGGAAGAAGTTCCTGTTATAGGCAGCAAGACACGCAGGCGGAAGAAAGTTCATATGCCTCTGCAGGAAAATCGGACAAGCAGTACGTGGAGTACAGAAGTTGCCTCAGATAAGGGTCTCTAAGGGTTACTGCTGGCCTTGAAGGCAAGGGGAAGACACTTAAATAATGTACTGACAAAGGAAGGAAAGGAGTAATACAGCAGGTGAGGGTTTGGACATGGTTTTGCCTTTAGACTCCTGGCAGGGACATTTTTAATGGTCTGTGTGGGTGAGGTATTTTGCAGGAAGTCCAGGGAGGCTACAGGAATCTGTAGTTTCTTGCAGTGCATTTGTTTCAATGAGTGCTGCAGTTTCTCTACACTTCTGTAGGTCAAGCCCCATCAAGTCTGTGAGTGACACCACCTCACAGTGATGTCTAAATGCAGCACCCGTGCACCATGCATCTACAAGCTTTAACCACTCCAGCCCAGCCTTTGGAAAGAAACAGCCTGTGTTTAGCTGTGTAGATTTGCAATGATTCATGAGATAGTCTGCAATCGCTGTAAAAATAGTACTTACGCAACTCAGGAGCTACTACTGAAATCCTGACATTATTGGGTCTTCCCCTCTTAGTCACACTCATTTCAATTAATTTCCATGCCACTAAGAGAACTTCATACAGAAAAGGCATAAACCTGAAAGAGGAACCGGGGGAGTTAGGAAATGCAGCAAAAGGGGATGATCATTTCTTTGCAACTGTGATGAGGAAAGATTGCAGCTGTTATTCCCCCTGTAGAAGTGAAATGTGCAAACTCAACGAAAAAAGAAGACAAATCTGTAGAGACCTTCTTTTTTATTATTTTTCAGAGCTGATGTTTTTCTTTACTTTTAAGCTGAGCAGCTAAGGCATGGCTGGAATGTATGAGGGAACATAAGTTTTTCCACCGGTTTTCTACCAATGCTGTCCAATCCTTTCCGCATCAATATCTGAAGGGGACCACCTGAAGGATGGCTCAGAACACACAGAAGGACGTGGGGTTTAGCCCTTTTGCACACTAGCAACCTGCCAGATCTCATCTGCTGAGCAGTGGTTCACACGTGAGGCCCTTGTCCCTCATGTCTTAGGGGTTTTCCCAGCCCAGGCCCTACGCTTCCACCACACAACCGCAAATGCAGACCGAGACGAGACCTGGGGGTCTGGGTAGGGTCAAGGGCTTTATTTCAGTGTTCATAGCTACCCTTCAAACTTTCACAGCAGAACCTATAGGGCCAAATGATGAGCCCCTTTTCTACACTGGCAAAAAAACTGGAACTGCTGCTAGACCCTTTGAAACCATGGGTGTTGTTTGGTGCAGGAGCTACTCCATAATGTGAGGAATGCACAGGATAGCCCACAGGCCCGGGACATCAGGACAGGGACACCTTTGTCACAAGAACTCTGTGGATTCCTGTTCACTCCCACATTAACTTGAACCTGTATTGTTACATATCCATGGAGTTGCGCTGGTGTGAAAGTTCAGTCTCAGCACTGCAGATTGGACTGGATTTATTCCTGGTTTCTTTTCAAGTTGTCTGATATCCAGCTGAAACTGGTAGAGCCCTGCGCATTTGGAAAACAAGGCTTTGGGGCTGCGCTCTCTCAAAATGCCGATTTGCTGGGACTGGGGTGGAATGTCATTTGTGTGTGCAGAAGTAGTAGACTCAGGCTTTTAGAAAGTTCTTGCCAGAAAGTTTGTCATGCACAGAGAAGGAAACCCAGATGACAAACTGCTTTATAGAAATCAAGCCTCAAGGAGTACTGTTCCACTTTGCATTCGCAGCAAGGCAGGCATGCAAAATGGAATTGAAGAACAAGTGGATGGACCTGGGCCAACTTGTACAATTATCTGTGATACACAAACCAAATTTGGGTGCCTTATCACGGTAAGCGACAATGGTCTAATATCTGCTTGACTCTCACTGCAGTCTGAGGCTGCCAGATCATTCCTTCGCCTTCTCACTCTGGGATTCTTCCTAATTCTTCAGCCTGGCATGGAAATGAGATTTCAAAGCTCAAGGTGCTCAACACAAGCAAAAAGCAGTGTTGGATTCCCAGGAGATTAAGCACAACTTATCACTCACTGAGCCAACAGTTTGCTTCTTCAGGACTACAAGTTAGAGGATGCTAAGAGACACACATAAGTTATGCAGAAAAACAAAACCAAAGCAATCAAGCACAAAGACTCAACACACTGGAAGATCCTTTACCTGTAACCCTGACATACCTGTTAGGCCTCCAGACATTGTGAAAAGGAGCACTCAAACAGAGAGACACCATCAGGGCACAGCATTGAGTTGAAATGCAAACACTGAAAAGAGATTCCTAGGGCCATCACATCAGGCTGAGTGCCTTTTACACCAGCAATGTTTCAGAACAGTTTACAGGATTAGATCACAGCCTCTCAAAGTGCATGAACAGGCAGCAGTGTAAAAGCATAGGCCACGGATCTCACGAAACAATGAGCAACAGCAGAGAGCATTCAGGTGTGAAAGAGGCAGGTAGGACACAGGAAAAGAGGCTCCTTTTTAGTGTTTCCTGTCCTTTCTAGCAAGGTGATGCAGCGTCATGTCAGTTAAGGACATTGGTGTAATCTAGCTCCAAATTCGTGTTTGCTTACTCTCCACAGAACAGAGACAAGAGATGTAGCAGGCCAATGTTCTTCTTAGTTCTTTTTGTCTCCTGATACTGAACCAGAGGGATGTCCTTCAGAGGGATGTCCTTCAGAGACTTGTCCCCTGTATCCATTCAATCTGGTCTCTAATGCCAACAGAGGTGGTGATTTGCATATAGACAGCTTTCTACTGGAAAATTGACCTTTCTTCTAGAGCAGAGAGTAGCCTTTAATTCATAACTAATGATCTGTGTTTTCTGCAGTCAGCCAGCACTCGATGCAATGGTGCTGTACAGACACAACCATACAGCGGTCATGTTTTTCTATCCCATGACTGGACTTCTGCAAGCAAGACCCCTTATCTGAACAAATCTTTCAAAAAAAAAAAAATCCTCAGGATTGCAGAAGAAAAAGGAGAAGACCAAGAAGAACAGGAAGGATGACAGGGAGGGATACAGATTAAGAAACATCTGGACAGCTTCATGTGAAAATACTCCCACGTGCGAGACCAAGTGACAGAAAGGAAAGTATAAATCTTCCTTGTGCCCACCTGATTCTCAACGTAACATCCTGGCTGAGCTCTCTCTTTTCCAGAATGCAATCATAGACACTTAGCTCATGGCAATCAAAAAGGCCAAAACTATCCAGTGGTAATCAAAACATGAAGTAGCTGAAGAAAGCACAAGATGCTGGGTTTTCTCTGCACAGATGGAAGCTTAGGTAAGAAGCAGACATTCGCTGAGGCATTCATTGCCCCAGATGCAGGGACTCCTCTGAGTGTCGTGTGTTTCCTTTCCTCTCCATTCCAGAGAAGGGTTTCCACTGATTCAACACTCAGAACTAAGCCTGGAGTGTCCACGTGGTTTGGGTCCTTGTTGCATGAGCTTCTTCCTTCAAATCTCATTGTCAGAAAATTTTCTCCTGAAATCCATCTGCATATTCCCTTTCCCCAACCGTCTGCCATACTCCCATGCTGCACACTTTCCTTTGGTCAGGGCAACTGATAATTCTGTTTGCCCACCAATCATATTAGCTTTCCTATAAACCTGGAGTCATCACTCTCACCAAGCAACCCAGGCATGGGGAGCTCAGGGCAGTGGGAGAGAGCTGAGGTGTTCATGGCACAGCAGTGAGCCGTACCACTGGGAACAACATAGTACTGGAGGGCCCTAATGAAACACATTGGCACCAGTATAAACCATTGTCTCTCTGATTACAAAATGGCTGTGTTGAAACGACTACCAGGTCCTGCTAAAACACCAAGCTCTTATATACCACTTGTCAGCCACCATTTTCAAAGCACTTTCTGAGGGTGGGAAATGATTTATGCAAGGTCACTGAATAGAAGCTAAATTAAACCCCTCTGTGCCTGAGTCATCTGCCAGGATCCTAACCACTGAGATGCTCCAGGAAACCCTGGCTTCTTTGTCATGTTAGCCATCCACGAGGCAGGCTATAGCAACAGCAGCAGCAACTGCTATACAGCTGAGATGTGCTTAGACAGAGCTATCAGGATAATTTGAAGTGGTGCAGCTCTGAAGCACTACATGTGAGAAATAGATCTTTTCATATGCAGCAAAGCGATGCAAATCACAGCATATTTTTTCTCTGGAATCTATGGGACAGAGGTGCTCAGGAAGGCCGTACTAATATCACAGTTATGCTTAAAGTCGTCAAAGCAGGAAATGAATAATTTGTGAGGTAGGAGAAAAACTGCCGACTCTACAGTTCCACATGCTTAATGATCTTTCTGCGACCTTTCAGTTTTGCACCTCATCTTTTATTTAAACTATCTATTTAGAGCCACAGGGCTTTGTACGAAGCATGTGTCTGAATCCATTTTCTTACAGCATTTCAAGAGTAAAGTGAGAGGTTTTGGTTAGGAAGAGGGAGAGGTGCTTAATGTTTGTCTGTAAGCAGTTTTACAGAGCTAAGGAAGGAGTCTGCACAGTAAGGCATTAAGCAGGCTGGGGGATAAGACTGCAGTCTTTAGGTTGCCAAGTAGCATCAGGTCAGCCACTTCATCATGCAGCTGTTGGTACTGTGCTAAGCTGGGAAAATGGTTACCTCAGTTCCCTCTACTGTCAAGGAAAGAGGTAATAATGCTGAATTACTGCCTAAACTCAGGGGCTATGGAGAACTTAGGGTAATTTCTCTGTCAGCTGTAGGGACACTTGCTATTAAAGTTGGGTGGCCTGGCCTCATTTCTCCTGTGTCCAGGGTCACTGCTCTCGAGTTCTTCCATTTATTTGACAGAAGGATTGGGAACCTTAAAATAGCTCTCAAGAGACAAAAAGTATTCTCTTAGAGGAATACACTGAAGGACTAAATTGGACAGGATTAAAAAAATACAGCCAATTGAGTCAACCTGCAGAGTTTTCAGAAGTGGGGAGCACTGGAAAGCTCCCTTTAATCTGCAGGGTATTTGCACATCACTTTGCTTAGCAGGAGCCAGAAGCCCAGGCTGAGGACATCACTTTGAACATCTCCTTGGGAAACAGCTTGGCCCGGCATCCTAGCACTCTCACTCCCACTGCACAGCCAGCACTAAAGTCCTGTGTGTCACTCCCTTGGTTTGCTGGAGCCATAGTTCATCCTATTCAGTCTTCTGGGAACAGTTTCGCCATTAAAAAATGTAAATAATAGTAGCTAAAAAACTAACTCATAAAAAGCTTTGAAGTTTGCTTACAAACAAAATACCTTCATAAACTCTCCCAATGGTGTTTGTGCTAAAATATTGACTTTTCAGGGAGGTAAATATTTCTCCATTGCTCATTGCAAAGAAGCTTGTTCCTGCTGTTTATTCACATGCCAAGGCCAGTAAGTGCTGCTGAAGTGTATATAATCCCAGCTTAGAGGCTGCAGCACAGTTCCCAGCCTGTTCCCCAGGAAGTTAGCCAGTGGCAATACTTTCATTAACTTCAGGGAGAGCCAGATTTTGTTTGCCTGCCGGTAGTGCTACTCTGTGGGTTAAAGTGGGCTTCAAAGGCTGTTGTGGTCTTTAGCAAGACCTCTTTTGCAAGCAGACTGCTGATCTCTCACGTCCTGTTGCCGGACCCCAGTGCATTGCACATGCCCTTCTACAAAGTTTGAATCATTTGTTTTTCCAGGGCAACAATCAATTGCAAGTCGTATTTGCAGCTGAGTCACTTCTAGCAAGGGCAAAAGGTAATGCCTATTTGTGCAAGTGTAAGCCATATCCCTCCTCAGGGCTGTGCCATTTGACTATGCAGGGTGATAATTTTGCCCATCCCCCTCTCCTTTACATCTTGTTCAGGTTTTATTTTGCATGTTTTGTTTGCAGAACAAGGGAACTCTGTCATTGTTTTTGACAGGACAAGGGGTAATGGCTTCAAACTGAAAGAGGGGATATTTAAAGTAAATATTAGGAAGAAATTCTTTACGCTGAGGGTGGTGAGGCACCGGCACAGGTTGCCCAGAGAAGCTGTGGCTGCCTGCTCCCTGGCACTGTTCAAGGCCAAGTTGGATGGGACTTTGAGCAATGTGGTCTAGTGGAAGGTGTCACCGCCCATGGCAGGGAGAGATGATCTATAAGGTCACTTCAAACCCAAAACATTCTATGATTCCATGATTCTATGATTTTTTATTTTTATTTCTGTCACTACACCTCAGAGCAGCCATCTCAAACACTGGACAAATTGATGCAAAGTGCAGCTATCTATGCAGAGGAATAACCTCTCCTCTCTGCCCTAGGAGAACAAAAAATATTTCCCTGGAAAGAGGAACAATAATCCAACCTATTGTATTTCCCTGACAAAGTCACCTCCATTTCCTCCAACTGCTCTCATTCATTTCCACCCTCCCAAACATCCCCCCTCTCTGCTAACCCAGGAGAAGAAGGGCCACCACAGCACTTTACTCAGGCCATTCCCAGACATGGAAAAGATGGACCAACCCTGGCCTTTTGCAGTAGAAATCCAATGCTCAGCCAGAAGATCACTGGGGCCTGAGATCACAAGCTTATTAGAAGAACAAGGAAAAGCTCCTGCAGCAGACAAGCTTACACAGCTGGTTGAGGCAGACAGGGAAGAGAGCTACACAGCCGCATAACTGCTAACCTCATGTGACGGGAGACACGTGCCTACCATGCGCAGGCTCAGCGGCATGGAGGCACAGATATGGCCAAACCCTTCCTCCTCCCTCTCCTGCCCCCAACACTCCAGCAGCTGGAGTGAGGGGGCAGAACAACCCAAAGGAATGACAGGACATAACTAAAGACAGATTCTAGATCAGTTGTGGAGGTATGACTTGAATCAGACTTCCAGATCCCAGGGTAACGTTCTACACACAGAAAGGTTTTCTTGTCCTACTTTTTTTAATTTTAACTTTCTTTTTGCCATTTATCCCTCCCTCATGCCCTCTCCAGTCCCCATCATCACCATTTCTCCAGACACCTTACCTCCCTTCACAGCCCCAGCAGACGTTTCTGATAATTCTCTTTGTCTAGTCCAGGTAGAGGATTCTGGGAAAGGTGAGTCAGATTGATAATAGTGGACTGGATTTGAAAGCCTAACACAGACACCTGCCCAATGCCACCTTCTTCCCTACCTGATGAGATGCATCCCAGAGTCCTGAGGGAACTGGCTGATGGAGTTGCCAAGCCACTCTCCATGATATTTGAAAGGTCACAGCAGTGAGGCGAAGTCCTTGGCTAGTGGAAGCAGGGAAACATTGTGCCCATTTTAAAAAAGAGTAGGAAGGAAGACCCTGGGAACTACCGACCTGTCAGCTACACCTCTGTGCCTGTGAAGATCATGGAACAGGTCCTCCTAGAAGCTGTGCTGATGCACATGGAGGACAGGGATGTGATTCCAGACAGCCAGCATGGCTTCACCAAGGGCAAGTCCTGCCTCACCAACCTAGTAGCTTTCTATGATGGTGTGTCTGGATCAGTGGACAAGGGAAGAGCTATGGATGTGATCTATCTGGACTTCTGTCAAGCCTTCAACACGATCCTTCACAACATCCTTCTCTCTAAATTGGAGAAATATGGATTTGATGTTCGGTTGCTAAGGAATTGATTGGAAGGTCGCAGCCAGAGGGTAGTGGTCAATGGCTCGATATCCAAATGGATGCCAGTGACAAGTGGTTTCCCTCAGGGGTCCGTACTGGGACTGGTGCTGTTTAACATTTTCATCAATGACTTAGCAAGATCGAGTGCACACTCAGCAAGTTTTCAGATGACACCAAGATGAGTGGTGCAGTTGACACACCAGAAGGACGGGATGCCATCCAGAGGGACCTGGACAAGCTCATGAAGTGGGCCTGTGTGAACCTCATGAGCTTCAACAGGGCCAAGTGCAAGGTTCTGCATCTGAGTTGGGGCAACCCCCTCTATCAATACAGGCTGGGGGATGAAAGGCTTGAGAGAAGCCCTGCTGAGAAGGACTTGGGGATACTGGTGGATGAAAAGCTGCACATGAGCCAACAATGTGTGCTTATAGCCCAGAAGGCCAACTGTATCCTGGGTTGCATCAAGGGAAGCATGGCCAGCAGGTCGAGGCAGGTGATTCTGCCCCTCTACTCTGCACTGGGGAGATCCCACCTGGAGTCCTACATCCAGCTCTGGAGACCCCAGCACAAGAAGGACATGGACCCGTTGGAGCTGATCCAGAGGAGGGCCACAAACATGATCTGAGGACTGGAGCACCTCTGCTACAAGAAAAGGCTGAGAGAGTTGGGGCTGTTCAGCCTGGAGAAGAGAAGGCTGCAGTGAGACCTTCTAGCAGCCTTTCAGTACCTGAAGGGGACCTATAGGAAAGAAGGGGAAAATATTTTCATCAGAGCTTGTTGTGACAGGACAAGGAGTAATGGCTTTAAAATAAGTGAGGGTAGATTTAGACTAGATATAAGGAAGAAATGTTTTACAATAAGGGTGGTGAAACACTGGAACAGATTGTCCAGAGAGGTAGTGGAAGCCCCATCCCTGGAAACATTCAAGGCCAGGTTGGACGGGGCTCTGAGCAATCTGATTGAGCTGAAGATGTCCCTGCTCACTTCAGGGGGGGTGGGCTAGTTGACCTCTACATGTCCCTTCCAACCCAAAGCATTCTATGATTCTGTGATTATTGTTTCAAAACAAGATCCTTTAAAAACAACAAACCGTACCTATGTAATTCCTGTCATGTTTGCCTAGCTTGTCCTTCAAGCTCTACAATTGATTCTAGTGTTTCGTTATCTTTGATGATTAGGGTTTTTCCCCAGTGATTAAACTGAACCTTTTCTAATGCAATTTAAACCACACTTATGGTGCACTATACATGTAAATAAGTTTAAGCACTCTTTTTGTATTTGGAGAATGATGTTATGTTCCCCTTCAGTTTTCTCTAAGCTGTCCACAATTTCTTCAGTCGCAGCATGACAAAGTGATTCTTTTCATACCTCTGATCATTCCTATTTCCCCCTTCTGGGCTCTAACCAGCTAACCCACATCTTTACTGCAGTGCCCCAGACTCAACAGAATACCCCAGCCAAGGCCTCACCAATGATAAGCAGAGCAGAAGGATGACTTCATCTGTCTCGCAAGCTGCATTCCTCTTACCAGAACCCAATACAATGTCTGACTTTTTTGCAATCCCATGACACAGCTGATTCATGTTCAGCATGTGATCTACTATAACCCTAGATTCTTCTCGAAAGAGAACTGCCAGCTAAACAATTGTTCCCTGTCCCAAATTGGTCTAATTACTCTATTTCTGCCCCACATGTAGAATTTTGCACCTGCATCACTAAATCCTTCCTTTTTTCATCCCACTTCTGCAACTTGTCCCACACATTTTGAATTCTCACCATGGCATCTAGCATACATGCAGCTTTGTCATCAAGCAGATTATTTTCAAAGATGGCAACCCGGAGCAGACCTTTACAGAACTCCACCAGCTACAGTTTTCCATATCGATGGTGATTAACTCGTAGTTAAACTAATAGTGCACTTTCCAAGCACAAGCCATTTTGCTAGCTATTACACAATGATTTATTCCAGAGCATGTATGCCTGTCATGTGGGACTATGTCAAGACAAAAATCAAGATGGAAGACCCTTACCTTCTCCCCATCCCTTAAACCTTTTATCCTACCGGGAAAAGAAAAGATCCATTTTACATTACTTGCATTTAACAAATCCTTGTTGACTGCTGTTCGTCTCTGGGGCTTGAAGACAGTTTGTTTGATACTTTTTCCAGATTTTGCTAGGGTTTGGAAAGTGGTCATCCTTCCACGTCTTCCTTCTCTTCTTGTCTCCTCTGTTCCCTATTTCAGAAATATAGCCAACCTTAATACTGCCCAAGGGATGCTTACTTCATGGAATAGTCTAGAAAGAAATGATGCAGGAAGATGTGTCAGAGCTTCAAACTGGAACCTCAGGACTGGCCAGGCCTGTGAGACTTTTTTTCCAGCTCCAAGTTCCCCGTCCATGAGTTGGGGCTCCTGTCTGGCATAAGATAGAGGACATTTACCTACTAATGTATGGGTAAATTTAAATAACACTTTCAAAATGTCCACCTTTAAATGTCAGTGCTTGGAGACAATAATGTGTAACTAGCAGAAATTGATGGCTCCTGTGCCAAACCGGGAAAGACCAAGAATTTTATTATGCAGGTATCTTAGACTTCCAGTACCGGAAAGTAGTTAGTTTCAGAATAGTATATATACATCCTGGTATTTTGGTATGAATCTTTTCCTGATTACTCCTCTGCTTTATGGCTTTCTTCAGATAAACTGGTATATTATGTCATGCCTCTCATTTATCAGATGTAGTTTTAAAAGTAAATCGTACACGCTCTTGCAGAACATGTGTACTTCCAGGCCAGACTGCCTTGAGCAGTCATATCAAATCAAACTGCTTCAGGCTCTGTGCTGTGAAGGATCTCATCAGTCACAGGAAAGGGCAAAATCTCCCACTAAACCTTTCCCCTCTCTCATCTTTCCCCTGACTGGCAGGTTTTCCCTCCAGTATTACACTCACTGGCTCCCTGTCAGGCTTTATTTTCCAGCAGCCTGCCTGTCACTGGCCCTGTTTTCCCAGAGATAACATTTCTGTACGTCAATGGTCACTATCTATCCATGTCACATTTAGCTTTAATCCTTTCTTAGACTTTTGTGCGAGGCCTTTGCAGTCAGTACCTGTTGCAATGGGGGTCTTGTAACATTTGCTTGCAAACTTCGTTAGGCAACCTGATTGTGTTTGATGGAAGTATCTTGAGTAAACAGCTTGTTATGTACATGGCCACTTGCTCAAGAGGTTGAACGTTGCATTACTCATTTACACATGGGATGTTTTGAAAATAAAACCCAAAACACTGCCTTCTTATCTGATAGCATTTAACTCATTCATGTTTGCAAAGGATGATGCTGAAATTCGCTTTCTGTAGTTCCTTTCCTCTTATGATTGTTTATAAAAGGTGACCGAGCTTATGACTACCTCAGGGAGGTAGCCATAATTAATCAAAGCACAACTGAGGTACTTACAACCCGCCTGTCTGAAATCTCCCTCTAGTTTCAATTGAACAAGGCTTTCCTTTCCACTTCCTAGCCTAAATTGTTGCTCTGGAATGTTAAATATTTGCCACAGATCACTCCAAAGCTGGCTGTACTTCAGCAACAGATAAAGTGACCCCTGGGAACTATTTGTAAGATTTTCGAAAGGTTCTGAAATCCTACAAGGCAGAGAAAAAAGGATATATACATAGAACAAGATTTTTTTTGTTATTAATTAATTAGTGTTATATTCATTTTGCACACAGAAAAACTGAATCAGAAAACCCTCAACCTTATCTGCACACCCAAACTAGACCCAACGAGAACCAAAGAACACTTTCAAAAATTTGACACTAACACCATGACTCCAAATAACAGGGCTCAAAAGCCCAACTGGAGTGTCTGCAACTACAAGCAGTGTCATGAGTCTGACAGAAACTCACTGTAATCCCGGATTTATCCTAGTCCTGGGGATGTGCTGAATGTCCAGCACAGCAGGAAAGAGTTTGAGAAATGCAATCCCCAACTAGGCTAATCAAGAGAGAATACACTAAATCACATCAAGTTGCATTCGAAATTCTCCTTGCTATTAATCTAATGTGAATTAAAAAGCAGAAGGTAATGCAATGAACTGAAGAAGTATCAAAAAGATATATTGTGCTAATAGAAAAAAATCCTATTATGATCCTCAATGAAAAAAAAGTTTTCTGTTATAGCACTAATTAACATTATTTAAATAATCAATTTAAATCACCTGCTGCCAAGATTCTAACACTGTGGACCAGGTCTCCAGCAGCCAGAGCTCATGATGCTCCAATAGCCCCAGGCCTCTATTTTTCATCATTCTTGTTCCTCATCCCTCTTGGACTCTCAAGGATTCCACTTTCTAGTTTGGGAATTCTCTGTGAAAAACACTGAGTATCCAATTTTCTTTACTCTCACATCCATCTGACCAGCTATAATAAGCCACAAATTTCAGCAACTGCAATAAAGATAAAACAAACAAACAAAAAACGCCAACTCAAACCACCATGGAAATGGCAAAGAAGTCAACTACTCCTATTGAATTATGCCAGCCTTACGAAGATCCCTGGGGCCAGGTTTTCAAGTGTTTATTATGCACAATTACTGCTTCTTTTTTTACAGAAAGGTGCATATTGAGTGCTGGGCACCCACCCTCTTTTAAAGATCTGGAATACAGAATTCATCCAAGCAACAGCTGTGCAATCCTAATTACCTGTTTACACACACTTAAATAAGTGGTCACAACCAAAGTCCCTGTCTATACCGGTAAAATAAATGTACTTGGGACCATTTCTGGCCCTGAGGCCAACTGGCATGGAACTGCATGTCTGTATGGTTAAATTCGCTTACCCATCGAAACAGGGTAGCCATATCCAACCTGCCCGCTGAGAGCTGAATAGCCTGTGTTGACTCCCAGACAACAGTGCCTGGGAATTGTTTGGAAGTCTGCTAGTTAACACCCGCCAGCCCTGCACAATGGAACGTTTTAACTGTTCAATAGCATGGATGGCTGTGCATCAGGGCCCAGGAATGTGTGCTGCTTAATATGCTAATAATGGACAGAGCCTGAGAGTCAACTATGACCTGAAAACTTTTTGTTAGATGGTAATTATTTTTTTTCATTCAGAACAGAAATAAATGTCCCACTGCAAAACCAGTGAAGGCTGTCTACGCCTCTGTATGGACTTTATTCAGTTTTGGCTCAGCTGCTAGAAAATACATATTCATAAATCATATTGTTAGTATTTACATTGCAGTATTGCCAGGGAATGCCAGTCAAGGACAGGGACCCTTGCATGAGCTGCAAATACAAAACAAGATGTGTCTACTTCAAAGGTCTGGGGAGGGAAGTGTTCTAGCAAATCCAGGATACGTTATCGACATCTACGGGGCTGACTGCTTTGTCTGTTGCAGATAGATGGGAGCTTTCTCTGCCCATGCTAATCCCAGGGTTGGACATGTGGGAAGCACGGTGTTGAGAGATTCATTCGAGCTGGCCGGGAGCCAAGTCCAGATGTAGTCTAGACAAATCAGGCTGTAGCTGCCAAGAGCCAGGGATTGGGAGCTCGTAGGCAGCGCCGTGTAAACACAGCTTGGCTTCTCCAACCTGGCGCTAGCCAGACCCTCGCTGTGCCCGGTGGGGGTGCCAGCTGGGTCTCGGCTACCTCGGGCAGCCCCACGCTGAACTCTGTTTCATGGCGTAGGTGTGCTATTGCTCCGCACCCGTCTCCTGGTGCAGCTCCTGGCCACCGCGGTCTGGACATGTCCACATTAGCAAAACTGTGAGTGCGAGACTACCTGCCTTCAGCCAGAGCTCGGTGCAGGCTGTGAAACTCACCTGTGGAGTTTACCCAGCTATTTCCATGCCATGGGCAGCACCGCAGGACTGACCGCAGCGTGGAGACATGTGTCAGTGTCGGGGAGAGCCCGTGGTTAATGCACGCAGCTGAGGCAGTCAGTGACGAGTTTGCAGCTGCACAAATCTAAATTGATCTTGGCACTTGGGCACAAATGAGGTTGAATTGTGCCTGACCAATGAATGAATGAGAATGGTATTTTGTCATAAGAATTCGATTTCTTTTAATATTGCAAAATATGCATTTTGTACAAAAAACAGGAGGACCTTTACCTTTTTTCATTCTCTTTGAAAATTATTAATTTTTTTCTCTCTATGATAAACAAAAAAAGCAGCACCAAACAATCCAGAAAAATTACCCAGCCTGGTCATAGCAGAAACAGAGCCTCCTGCGTTCAGCTTCGCAGCCTCGGCTGCTGCTGGCCTATTTGCAGCCTCGCAAGGCACTGACTACATCCTCCATATTGATTCATGGATTTCATTGATGTACTGCTCCTGAGAAGCTCCTGATCTCATAGCTCAGCTATGGAGCTCACATCCACCTGAGCCCCTTCCCATGGCCGCAGTGTTGGGGCTGCTCTCAGCCCCAGGGCAGCTCAGCCCACAGACTCCCCAGCAGCCTCCCCTTCCCACTACTTCTTCACAAGAAACAGCCTTTTCGTCTTAACTCCTCAGCTGAGCTCACAACTGAGACTTTTGATGTCCTCTGCTGCTGAGGAGTTTTAGGGAGACTGAGCCCAGGTGAGGGCTGCCAGCTCTGCCCCACCGGCACTGCTGTGTTTCATCTTCAGGGCTTTGCAGCACCACTGCAGCTGCTGAGTTTTCTGTGCTCAGTAACACCGTCTGATTAACCCAAGCTTGCAGCACCTCAGAACAGCTTTGGAGATTGCTCACTATTCCTTCTAATTCCAGGGTTTCTGAAGGAGCTCAGAGTAATTAGTATTATTTACAAATATGGCAGGAGTTGTCTTACCATGCAGCATACTGGGATGTCTGTGCAGCAGATGGAGAGAGAAATGCCACCGCTCCGGGACTCTCCCAGGAATCTGGTGCTCCTGAGGTTTGTGTTTAGCTCTGCCTAAAGGATAACTGTTGGAGTCAGAACCCCCTACCCACTCTCATAATGACCGATCTCAGTCAGGAGCCAGCACTGAGACACACAGTGATTGTGTTTAAATTTAATTTCAGGTACAGTAACATGCCAGGGGCTATAGTGCACTGCTTCCAGGAAGGAAAGATTCCCACGCAGACAAGTCCCTGTGAGGAGGGAGTTTCATTGGCTTGTGAAGGACAGCGTGTGATCACCTGCCCGACAGCAACAGAGATGAGCCCCACTGAGGTGAATCACAGAATCACAGAATCACAGAATGGTAAGGGTTGGAAGGGACCTCTGTGGGTCATCTAGTCCAACCCTCCTGCCGAAGCAGGGTCACCTACAGCAGGCTGCACAGG